>CETY01031669.1_pt1 | contig 22819 bp, 21 predicted proteins | sample 361551 | NCBI WGS metagenome assembly CETY01 (sample SAMEA2623135, study PRJEB7988) | marine metagenome | biome: marine biome (ENVO:00000447); feature: deep chlorophyll maximum layer (ENVO:xxxxxxxx); material: "saline water (ENVO:00002010), including plankton (ENVO:xxxxxxxx)" | depth 45 m | reverse complement strand
GTTTTGGCTTAGTAAGCTTATATCAAATTTCATTTACTTTCATAAGCGCTGGGGTTGAGAACAACGCTCAGGAATATTCTGTTAATTCTGTTTCTGAGACCGAAGCTAACTTTTCAGACAAAAGACAAGAGAAATATGTTAGTTATTTGGATTCCATTGCTGACCAAAAAATTCTAGGTTTTACCTCATACAAAGATGCAAAATCAAAAGAGTTAAATAAAGGTTTAGATCTAAAGGGTGGAATAAATGTTATTTTACAAGTATCAGTTAAGGATATTTTATTGGGATTAGCGGAAAATTCTAAAGATCCAATTTTTAATAATGCATTAAATGACGCTGATGAATTACAAAAAGATACAAACGATACTTATTTAGAGTCTTTTTTTATATCGTTTGACAAAATTAAGGGAGATTCTAGTTTAGCATCCCCCGATATTTTTGCAAATAGATCGCTTAGTGATCAAGTTAATTTCGAAATGACTGATGAAGAAGTTAAGCCAATTATTAAACAAAAAATTGACGAATCAATAGTTTCAGCATTTGAAGTTTTAAGAAAAAGGATTGATAAATTTGGAGTTACTCAACCAAACATTCAAAGACTTGGTAATTCTGGAAGAATATTGGTTGAATTACCTGGTGCAAAGGATGTAGCAAGAGTAAAAAACTTATTGCAAAGCACAGCTCAATTAGAGTTTTGGGTTACTGAAAAAAATGATTCATTCTTAAGTTTTCTTTCTGAAGCAAATAATGCTTTAAAAGAAATTTTAACAGATGAAGACGAAAAAAATATTGAAAATGAAACTTCAAAAATTGATGATCTATTAGCAGATGTTGAAGCAAATGATTCTATAATATCATCAGATAAAAATCCTCTTTTTGATTTCATAGTTGGAACAGGTTTTCAAGGGGGACCAGTTATAGCACAATTTAATTTAAAAGATCAAAAAAAGATTGAACAATACTTGTCTATTCCGGAAGTTAGACAATTGCTTCCCTCTGAAAAAAGGTTTACCAAGTTTTTATTCGGAAAACCTGATGCGAATTCAAAAATAGTAGATTTATACGCAATACAATCAAATAGAGATGATCAGCCTCCTTTAAGCGGAAGCGTGGTAGTAGATGCAAGCCAAAGTTATGATCAAATAGGTTCTCCTTCAGTTTCAATGCAGATGAACGGAAAAGGTGCTAGGAAGTGGGAGGAAATGACTGGTAATGCTTACAAAAACAAAAGTAATATTGCTATTGTACTTGATGAAATTGTTTATTCTGCACCTGGTGTTTCAAAAGGAGCTATTTCCGGAGGAAGATCAGAAATTTCAGGTCAATTTACTTTGAACGAAGCTATTGATTTAGCTAACGTCTTAAGGGCTGGAAAATTACCAGCATCTGCTGAAATCATTCAATCAGAAATCGTAGGTCCTTCTCTTGGACAAGAGTCTATTGAAAGAGGAGTCAATTCATTTGCAATTGCACTATGTTTAGTTCTTTTATGGATGATTTTTTATTACGGAAGAGCCGGTATTTATGCTGATACAGCTTTGATATTAAATATTGTGTTAATTTTTGGAATTTTAGCAGGATTAGGTGCTGTTCTTACTTTACCTGGAATAGCGGGAATAGTATTAACAATAGGGATGTCTGTTGATGCTAATGTTTTAATATTTGAAAGAATTAGAGAAGAATTGACAAAAGGTAAAGGTCAAAAGCAAGCTGTTAGTGATGGTTTTAGTAATGCTTTATCTTCAATTCTAGATGCAAATATAACTACAGGTTTAACAGCTCTTATATTATTTATTTTTGGTTCAGGTCCAATTAAAGGTTTCGCCACAACCCTTTTAATCGGTATTGCTACCTCACTATTCACAGCAATATTTATTACAAGAATGTTAGTTGATGCGAGAATTTCTAAAGGAAAAATTTTAGACTTTTCCTCTAAAACAACCAAAAACTTATTTAAAAATTTAACTATAACTTTTTTAGAAAAAAGACAAATTGCCTACATGTTTTCTTTGTCTTTATTAACAATAGGCATCTTTTCGCTTTTTACTAATGGTTTAAGTCAGGGTGTAGATTTTGTTGGGGGAAGATCTTATACAGTTAGATTCGAAAATAATGTTAATCAAAGTCAAATCCAATCGGATCTTGTTGCTGTTTTAGGAAGTGCTGAAGCAAAAACTTTTGGATCTGAAAACCAATTAAAGATTACTACTAATTATAAAGTAAATGTTGAAGGTTCTGAAGTAGATTCAGAAATACAACAAATGCTTTTTTCTGCTTTAAAAAATCATCTTCCAAAGAATTTAAATTATAATGACTTTGTAAATGGTTCGGATGATAAACAAGTTGGTATAATGTCATCCATTAAGGTGGGTCCAACTATTGCAGATGATATTAAAAGAAATTCATTTTTTGCAATTTTTGGCTCATTGATTGTTGTATTTCTCTACATCTTAATTCGATTTAGAGATTGGCAATATTCTTTAGGTGCTGTTGCAGCAGTTTTCCATGATGTCCTTATTGTATTGGGTGTATTCTCTATTTCTTATTCATTTATGCCTTTTAATATGGAAATAAATCAAGCATTTATCGCAGCAATTTTAACTGTAATTGGTTACTCACTAAACGACACCGTAGTTGTTTTTGACAGGATCAGAGAATTTAGATTCATTAACAAATCTTGGGAGTTTAATAAGACAGTAAATGGTGCTTTAAACTCTACTCTGAGTAGAACTTTAAATACTTCATTTACTACTTTAGTAGTTCTTTTAGCCATATTTACATTTGGAGGTGAATCTATACAAGGCTTTATGTTTGCACTGATTATTGGAGTTTTGGTAGGAACTTATTCATCAGTTTTTATTGCTACACCTGTAATGTTCGATACTTTAAGCAAAAGTCTAAAAAAGTAATTAATTACTTTTTTTGCTTTTTAGCATGAAGAAAATTCCAATTAGTACAAAAGGAATACTTAGCCACTGACCTGTAGTTAAAACTCCTAACATATCTTCAAATCCACCTTGACTTTCTTTTACGAATTCAACTAAAAATCTGATAGAAAACAAACCAGTAAAGAAAAGTCCAAAAAGAAAACCTTTTTGGTTTTTTAAATCCGTTTTCCAATATAGTTTCCATAAAAGAATGAAAAGAAGCAAATAGCCAAAACCTTCATATAATTGAGCTGGATGTCTGGGATATATTTCTCCGTCATTTACAAAAACTACACCAAAGCTTGATCCAGTATATTTGCCTACTATTTCAGAGTTAAAAAAGTTCCCAATTCTAACAAACATTGCTCCAATTGAAATGGGTATTACAATTCTATCAAAAATCCATAAAATAGAATCATATTTAAATTTATATTTGATTATAAACATTGATGTAACAATTCCAATGGCAGCTCCATGACTAGCTAAACCTCTATATCCAACAAATTTAAATCCATCAATGAATCCAAATAACAAAGAGCTGTTGGTATCTTTTTTTATTGGCAAGAAAATTTCTAATAAATTGTTTTGAAAATATTCCCAGTTATAAAAAAACACTTCTCCTAATCGAGCTCCAATAAGAGTACCTAAAACTATATAGATAAATAAAGGTTCAACAAGCTCTATTGATTTGTTGTCATTGATATAAATTTTTTGAACTATATAATATCCCAGAGAAAAAGCAAGAATAAACATAATACTATACCAATGTATTTGTAAAGGACCAAGTTCTAGAAAAATTGGATTAGGAGCCCATTCAATTTTCAAAAAAGTCATATGATTATTTTTAATAAATATAATTAAAATTAAGGTACTGGATCGAAACCTTTTCCACCCCATGGGTTGCATTTTGCAATCCTTTTAAATGATAAAATAGATCCTTTAATGATCCCGTGTTTACTTAAACTTAGTTTTGCGTATTCTGAACAAGTCGGTGAAAAACGACATGTCGAGGGTAGGAGAGGAGAAATAATAATTTGATAAAATTTAATAATTAAAAGCAGTGGATATATAATGATTTTTTTCATTAAATCATTTTGTAGGAAGATTCATTTTTATCATCATTTAATTGAATCCCAATTTTTAGCAAATCATCTCTAATTTGATCAGATAATTTAAAATCTTTATTAATTCTAGATTGATTTCTAAGTTTTATTAATAATTCTATCAAGTCAGAAGATATTTTATTGTCTAATAAGTTCTTTTCTTTTTTAGTTTTTAATCCTAAGATGTCATTCAAAAATATTTCTAATGTATGTTTTATTTTTTCCTTGTCTTTTTTATTTAGATTTTTAGAACCTAAATAAACATTATTAATAAACTTAAGACATTCAAAAATTTCTGCTATTAGCATGGGTGTATTAAAATCATCATTCATTCTAGAATAACAGCTGGAAACCCATTTTTCTACATCAAAATCAGATGATTTATCATTGCACTCTAAATTTGAAATTAAATTAAATCCATCCAGAATTTTATTAAGCCCTTTTTCTGAAGCTAATAAAGCATTGTTACTAATATCTAATACACTTCTATAATGGGCCTGAAATATAAAAAATTTAACCACATTTGGACTAAATTCTTTATTCAATATTTTATTATTTCCAGAAAACACTTCATTTGGCAAAATAAAATTATCTATAGATTTAGACATTTTTTTACCATTCAAAGTCAACATGTTAGTGTGCATCCAATATTTTGCTGGATTTTTATTAGTTATTGATTCAGATTGTGCTATTTCACAGTCGTGATGCGGAAACTTTAAATCCATCCCTCCACCATGAATATCAAAATATTCACCAAGATATTTTCTGCTCATTGCAGTACATTCTAGATGCCATCCAGGGAAACCTTTTCCCCATGGTGAATTCCAAAACATGATATGATTATCTTCTGCTTTTTTCCATAAAGCAAAATCTTGAGGATTTTTCTTGTCGGAACTACCATCAAGAATTCTAGAGTTATTCATCATGTCTTCAATTTTCCTTCCACTTAATTTACCATAAGTTCTTTTTTTATTGAATTTTAAAACATCAAAGTATACAGATCCATTTTTTTCATATGCAAATCCTGATTCAAGTATTAATTTAATACTATCAATTTGTTCAATAATATGTCCAGTTGCTGTTGGCTCAATATTGGGAGGAAGGGTATTGAATTCCTCCATTATTTGATGAAAATCTAATGTATATTTTTGAACAATTTCCATCGGCTCTAATTTTTCAATTCTAGCTTTTTTTGAAATTTTATCTTCACCAGAATCGCTATCATTTTCTAAATGACCCACATCTGTCAAATTACGAACATATCTAACCTTATAACCTAAGTGAGATAAATATCTATTTATTAAATCAAACGATATGAAAGTTCTGCAATTTCCTAAATGAGCATTATTGTAAACTGTTGGGCCACAAACGTACATACCAACATTTTTATTATTTATAGGAACAAAAAGTTCCTTTTTGCCAGAAAGTGAGTTGTATATTTTTAAATCTTTGTAATAATCAGATTTCATGATAAGTTATAATTAACCTTCACTACGAATATAATCTAAAAATTCTCTTTTAACATTTTGATCTTGAAATTTTCCTCCGAATTCTCCAGTTACTGTACTACAATCAATGTGTCTAATTCCTCTTGAATTAACACACATGTGTTTAGCATCAATAACGCATGCTACGTCCTTTGTATTTAGCATTTCTTGTAAGGTTTTTACTACCTGAATCGTTAACCTTTCTTGAACTTGTGGTCTTCTAGAAAAATAATCAACAACTCGATTCATTTTTGAAAGACCAATAACATTTTTATTTGAAAAATAAGCAACATGCGCTTTTCCATATATTGGAAGTAGGTGATGCTCACAGGTTGAAAAAACAGTTATGTTTTTTTCAACTAACATTTCAGAATATTGATATTTATTATTAAATGTTGATCCTTTAGGCATATTTACAGGGTTCAATCCGCCAAAAATTTCATTTACATACGCTTTTGCAACTCTTTTTGGTGTTCCTTTTAAACTATCGTCGGTCATATCCATTCCAAGTGTAAAAAGAATTTCTTTTACATTTTTTTCAATTATTGATATCTTTTCTTTATCTGATAATTTGAATGCATCTTTTCTAAGTGGAGTTTCAATAGAAAAGTTTTTATGATCTAGGTCAACTAATTCTAGATCTTCAAGAAACTTGTTATATTTCATATAAATTATTTGTAAAACAAAGATAAATAAAGATTACTAAATAGTATAATAGTTTTTATTTATTAGTTTGTTAAAACTTAAAAATTACGGAAAGACTCGAAATGGATTGTTTGGTATTTAATTTAGCGGAATCTGTTAAACCAGAGTCAAATAATTGTTTATTTGATTCTGAATTTAAAGTTCTATAAGAGAAATTTATTAATGTTTCTCCAAAATCAAACCCCATTCCAAAAGAATAAGAATTGGAATCTTTCATCATTTTAGAGTCGGAATAAGGGCTGCCAACTTTAGTATAACCACCCCGTAAACTAAGTTTATTAATTCTAAATTCTGTACCTAACCTTATATCCTGTGTATTGGTCAATTTTGAGGTAATTTCTTTATTTAAATCTAAAAACTCATAATTTGGTTTTAATTTAATTTTGGAGTAATCTCTACTGACAATATCAATACTAAATAAGCCAATTTTCCCAAAAATAAATGCTGCACTTGTGGTTATTGATGAGGGAGTTCTCAAATCATATCTAGGATAAACATTTAAAACTCTTGGATCTATTATATCATTAAAATTTACTCCATTAATATCTTTTGAATTAACCTCTATAAACTGATAAGTTTCGTCCTGCATTGTATACCATGTTGGTGATTGATATGCTAGCCCTAGTCTTATGGAATTAATTTTTGCAATTGCTCCTAATTGAATTGAAAAACCTTCGCCTTTGGTAATTAAACTATTTTCAAAATTAATCGATGTGATTGCGGAATCTGAGTCAAAGTTATTTTCAGTGTATCTTACATAATTATCGATAAAAACATCATGTGTATTAATATTTAATCCAAAGTAAAAATTATCTTTAAACTGAAGAGCTACATTAAAATTATATTTTGTATTGACCCCATTACTTTCCATATTATAATTTTGATCAACACCATTATTATATTTTGCAATAGAAAAAAATGTATTTGAGTCTTCATCGAAATCAATTAAATAAGACTGGTAAGCTAAAAATGCTTGTTGGGCGGAATAACCATAAAATTCACCCAAATATTTATATACTCCTGAAATATTTTCATTATCTCCAACACTTAAATCATTTAAATTAAGTCCTGCTGAATTATTAACAAAAAACTTATCAATGGAGTTTGAAGAATTTCTTCCTATAATTGAAAAGCTATTTTCAAAAGAATTATTTGTTTGAGCATTAAATCCAAAAGATATTTTGTTGATGTTTCCATCCCCAGAGTTTTTAAATAACCAAACACCACCTCCCTGACTTATAGAAAACTTATTTTCATTTTGATTTTCAGTGTTATTAAAATAGAGAGACTTATTTGATTTTTTCTCTGTAGCCAAAGTAAACCCGTATTGGTTATCATTAAATACAGAGCTCGACGCTGGGTTTATGTTAATAGCAGATAGATCTCCACCAAGAGCTCCAAAAGCACCACCCATTGATTGGTATCTAGCAGTTCCGATTGGATTGTCTCTTGTTAAATTTAATATTTCTTCAACACTTTGTCCATGTGAAATAGAAGAAAAAACAATAATGAATAAACAAAAATAGGTTTTGTACATTTTATTTTAATTATCTTCTTCCCCTTGATCTACTTGTACTGCTAGAATTACTTGTGCTTCTCCCTGAGGAAGAGCTAGACCTTGGAACAGAGTAATTTCGAGTGGTTGGAGCAGAGCGAGTCGTAGTAGTTTTTGATGAATTCGAACGTGTGTTTACTCCAGATCTACCATAAAAAACGGATTTATTATTTGATCTTGAAACATTTCTTGAATTATTATTAAATCTACTTATTTGAAAGTTAGAAGATTTGGAATATTGTCTAATATTTCTATCTTTTTGGACTGAATTATCATTACTTGGATTTCCCTGATTTTGATAGCCTCTTACTGATTTAGAATTATTGGGATCAGAATTTCTTAGAACATAATATGATCTTCTTGAACTTTCCCCACTTATTATTTCTTTGGTAGAGTCTTTTTGGTTCACATAATTATTATCTAATTTTAGTTCATTTCTTCCACGATTGTAGTTTTTTACAACCTTGGATCCTTTTGTTCTAGAAATATTTGAATAAGAACTTGTATTTCCTGAATTTCTTTGGGAAACATTTGAGTTTGTTCCTCTTCTTCCTCTTGAATAAGCAATATTGTTATTGTAAATAGTATTAGGTTGATTATATCCATAATAACCTCCATAATAACCTCCGTAATAACCTCCGTAATAACCTCCATAACCACCGTAATAACCTCCATAACCACCGTATCCCCATGGCCTAAAAAAGTATCCAATACCAAATCTACCATAATGTTGATAAGGATAATAATTATAATAAAAAGAACTATAATGTGGATAATAAAGATAATTATTCCATAGGCTCATATGATTATATCCATAATGATTTCCCCAGTATGAATCAATGTAATTGTCTCTATAAATAATATTTACTGAACTTGGATTATCACCCCAAGAGCCATAGCTATCAGTGTAAGTTAAATTTGAGCTATTTATTGGACTTGAATATGAATTTACATCAGTTATTACACTGTCATTTAATTCTTCGTTTAAACCGTACTCTTGTGCTTTCTGATCAAAATAATTCTTATAATAGAACCCGTTCTGATTCTCAGTTATTTTATTTTGTTTTATTTCCCCATAAATTCCATCGCTACTGGTGTAACCACTAGAATTAAATGAGCCACAACTTAAAATTGAAAAAGATAATAATAGAAAAGAAATTTTTTTTATTTTATTAAAAATTTTATAATCTGAATTTATCATGATATTATTTTGTTGTTAGAAAAATTAAATAGTTATTTTTGTTAATACACATAATTAAACAATTATTATGCCAAAAACAATTTATGGGTAAAAAACTAACTAAAAGAAATGAAGATTATTCCAAATGGTATAATGAACTAGTTGTTAAAGCTGACTTGGCTGAAACTTCATCTGTAAGAGGATGTATGGTCATTAAACCCTATGGATTTGCTATTTGGGAAAAAATGCAAAAACAATTGGATCACATGTTTAAAGAAACTGGTCATCAAAACGCTTATTTTCCTCTTTTTGTACCCAAAAGTTTATTTGAAGCTGAGGAGAAAAATGCGGAAGGTTTTGCTAAAGAATGTGCAATTGTTACTCATTACAGACTTAAAAATGACAACGAAAACCCAGGAAAATTAATTGTAGATGAAAATGCTAAACTAGAGGAGGAATTAATAGTTAGACCCACTAGCGAAGCCATCATATGGAATACTTATAAAAAATGGATCCAATCTTACAGAGATTTACCAATTTTAATAAATCAATGGGCCAATGTAGTAAGATGGGAAATGAGAACTCGACTTTTTTTGAGAACAGCTGAATTTTTGTGGCAAGAGGGTCATACAGCACATGAAACCAAAAAAGAAGCTGTTATTGAAGCTGTAAAAATGAACAATATATATGCAGATTTTGCTGAAAATTTCATGGGCATGCCTGTTGTTAAAGGAACTAAATCTGAAAGTGAAAGATTTGCTGGTGCTGAGGAAACTTATTGTATTGAAGCATTGATGCAAGATGGTAAAGCTCTTCAAGCTGGAACTTCTCACTTTTTAGGTCAAAATTTTGCCAAAGCATTTGACGTTAAATATGCTAATAGAAATGGAGATTTAGATTTTGTTTGGGCAACCTCATGGGGAGTTTCAACTAGGTTAATGGGTGCTCTGATAATGACCCATAGTGATGACAATGGACTTGTACTCCCGCCTAAATTAGCTCCTATTCAAGTTGTCATAATTCCTATATATAAATCAGATCAAGATTTTAATTTAGTTAGTAAATACATCAAACCAATTATTAATAGCTTAAAAATTAAAGGAATAAGTGTTTTGTTTGACAAAAGAGACACTTACAAGCCTGGTTATAAATTTAATGAACATGAAATTAAAGGGGTTCCTGTGAGATTAGTTGTTGGCCCTAAAGATATTGAAAACTCCACTCTAGAAATATTTAGAAGAGATAAAATGGAAAAGGAAATTATTGATTTCAGTGAACTAGAATCTAAAGTTGATTTTTTATTGGAAGATATTCAAAAGTGTTTGTTTGAAAAAGCTGAAAATTTTACTAATCTTAATACTAGAAAAGCCGATACATTTGTACAATTTAAGAATTTAATTAATAATCAAGGGGGTTTTGTTTCTGCACATTGGGACGGAACCAAAGAGACCGAAGAAAAAATAAAGCGAGAAACAAAAGCTACTATCCGTCTAATTCCAATGGACGAGGTTAAAGAAAAGGGGAATTGCATTTATTCAAATAAGCCCTCAACTCAGAGAGTCTTGTTCGCAAAAGCATATTAATTGTATGTTAGTTAAAAGGATCATTAATATGTTGCAAGTTTGTAAGCTTTAAATTACATTTGCAATCGTTTTAAATTTGGCCCGTTCGTCTATCGGCTAGGACGCCAGGTTTTCATCCTGGTAAGAGGGGTTCGATTCCCCTACGGGCTACTAAATTAATAATATGGCTAATCATAAATCGGCGTTAAAAAGAATTAGAAGAAATGAAGCTGTCAAAGTAAGAAATAAAGTGCAGCACAAAGCTACTAGAAACGCCATTAAAAAATTAAAGGATTTAAAAACTAAAAAAGAAGCTACAAAACTTTTTCCGTCTGTTGTTTCTATGTTAGATAAGTTGGTTAAGAATAATATAATTCATTCTAACAAATCAGCTAATCTTAAATCTAAGCTTTCAAAGCACGTTGCTTCTTTATAGTTAATAAAACTATTTAGGAGTTCATTGATATTAAGAATTCTTCATTGTTTAGAGATTTCTTAACTCTATCATTAATAAATTCCATTGCTTCAACGGGATTCATATCAGCCAGATATTTTCTCATTATCCACATCCTTTGAATGGTATTTTCGTCCAATAAAAGATCATCCCTTCTAGTACCAGATGAAACTAAATCAATAGCTGGATATATTCTTCTATTAGAAATTCTTCTATCTAATTGAAGTTCCATGTTACCTGTACCTTTAAATTCCTCAAAAATCACCTCATCCATTTTAGATCCTGTTTCTGTTAATGCTGTTGCAATTATTGACAATGATCCACCTCCTTCGATATTTCTAGCAGCTCCAAAAAATCTTTTTGGTTTGTGAAGAGCATTGGCGTCAACACCACCACTCAAAATTTTTCCGGATGCAGGTTGAACAGTGTTATAGGCTCTTGCAAGTCTTGTAATAGAATCTAATAAAATAACAACATCATGGCCACACTCAACTAATCGTTTAGCTTTTTCCAAAACGATATTAGCTACTTTTACATGTCTATCGGCAGGCTCATCGAATGTAGAGGCTACAACTTCTCCTTTTACATTTCGTTGCATGTCAGTTACTTCTTCAGGCCTTTCGTCTATCAGTAGGATGATTTGATATACATCAGGATGATTTGCTGCTATCGCATTAGCAACGTCTTTTAACAGCATAGTTTTTCCAGTCTTGGGTTGCGAAACTATCATTCCTCTTTGCCCCTTTCCTATTGGAGAAAAAAGATCCATAATTCTTGTTGATATAGTGTTGCTTTTATCAGCTAAATTAAATTTTTCATCTGGGAACAATGGAGTTAAATGTTCAAATGAAACTCTATCTCTAACCACATTAGGACTTAAACCATTTATCAGAGAAACTTTAATTAAAGGAAAATATTTTTCTCCCTCTTTAGGAGGTCTAACATGACCAAGGACAGTATCTCCAGTTTTGAGACCAAATAATCGAACTTGTGACTGAGAGACATATATATCATCTGGTGATGTTAAATAATGGTAATCTGAAGATCTTAAAAAACCATATCCTTCCTGCATAATATCTAAGACGCCTTCACTTTCAATAATTCCATCGAACTCAAAATCAGGTTCTTTATATCTATTTCGTATGTCTTTATTATGATTTTTTTCTTTTCTTACAAATTTGTTTCCGTTGTTTTTATTGTTATGATTAGAAGTAGGTTTTTCAGTTTTTGGTTCTACAGGGTTATCTTTTTTCGAACTATTAGTTGTTGCTTTTTCCTCAATTTTGATTTCTTTTTTTTCAGTTAAATTTTTTTGTGGAATTTTTTCCTCAGAAATTTTAGGATTAGCAGCGTAATGATCTATGATCTTGTAAGCTAAATCCATTTTTTTTAAAGTTGTAATTTTCTTAATTCCTATTTCAGAAGCTATTTCTTGAAGTTCAGAAATTTTTTTTTCTTTTAAAGTGGATATTTCAAACATTTATGTTAATTATATTATATTTTATATGTGGAAGATTGTATTTCGTTACCTGAATAGAGGAAATGATTATAATAATCAATGTAAATATACAATTATTTATTAAATCAATTTAAATTTATATTTTTAAACTAAATTTGATGATACAGAGAATTCAAACTATTTATATTTTTTTATTATTTGTAATAAATTTGGTACTCTCATTAATTGATATTGATGAGAACTCGTTCATTAATTCAAATTTTTTTAATTTTAGTATTAATGATTTTTACTTTTTTGAATTCGTATCGATATTGTTTTTTATAAATATATTTATGTTCAAAAAATTAAAAGTCCAATTGAATTTTTTAAGACTTACAGCCCTTTTACTATCTTTTTTATTTCTTAGTTCTTTTACTCAACATGAATATAGATTCAATTCTTTTACAGTTTATGAAATATTATATTTTTCAATATCTTTTGTATTAATTGGTTTATCACTAAGATCAATAAAAAGAGACCAAAAAATAATTTCTGGATCAAACAGAATTAGATAATTTATTACAGCTATAGATTAGTTCTTTTCTATTCATTAACCTCAATGATGTTCATGTTTTCAATTTTATTTCCGTTAATTTCAAATTGAATCATGGTTCTTTTTTTGTGAAATCCATGTTTTCCAATTGCTCCAGGATTTATACATAACAATTCATTTCTTTTATCGTATTTAACTTTTAAGATATGCGAATGACCATAGACTAATATTTTAGGTTTTTCTATACTTATTAATTCTTTAGTTTTTTGATTATAATAAGGGGGTTTTCCAGCAATATGAATCATACAAACTTTAACTTTCTCACAATAAAAATTTTCTATTTCATTTAAATCAGCTCTTAATACATGGTCATCTATATTCCCATAAACAGCCCTAGTTGTTTTAACTTTTTCTAATTCTTCTAAAACTTCAATTTTTCCAATGTCACCTGCATGCCAAACTTCATCACAATTTTTAGCATAACTTAAAATTCTATTGTCAATATAACTATGAGTGTCCGACAATAATAAAATTTTTTTCAATTAATTATTTTTTTCACTTTTTTATTAAAGTATATTTGGTAATTAAACAAAAGTAGTATTTCTCTTGCGATATTTATTAGAATTATCTTATAATGGTGCTAATTATCATGGTTGGCAAATACAACCTAACTCCATTTCTGTTCAAGAAACAATCGAGTTAGGTATCTCCACACTTTTAAGTGAAAAAATATCTGTAGTTGGAGCTGGAAGAACTGATACTGGTGTACATGCCTCATACTTTTGTGCTCATTTCGATTATAAAGATGAAATTGAGGATAAAGCAGATTTTATTTACAAATTAAATTCCTTTTTACCCATAGATATTTCAATAAATAATATTTTTAAAGTGAAAAATGATTTTCATGCAAGATTTGACGCTTTAAGTAGGACTTATCAATATAAATTACACACAGAAAAAAATCCTTTTTTAACTAATAATTCATATTATTTAAAGAAGAATATTGATTTTAATAAAATGAATTTGGCTGTATTAAAGCTTTTTAATTACAGAGATTTCAAATGTTTTTCAAAATCTAACACTGATGTTCATACCTTTGATTGCGATATAAAAAGTGCTGGTTGGAAATTTAATGAAACCTACTGGGTTTTTGAAATATCAGCTAATCGTTTTTTAAGAAACATGGTTAGAGCTATAGTTGGAACTTTGATTGAAATTGGAGAGGGAAAGCATGAAATTAACCACTTAGATTATGTTATAAAAAGTAAAAATAGAGAAATTGCTGGTTATTCAGTACCCGCACAGGGTTTATATTTAAGTAATATTATGTATCCGAAAAATTTTTTATCAAATGAGTGAAAAATCAAATTTTATTGATATAAAACTTTTTAAAAGATTACTGGTTTATGTATTGGAATATAAAACCACTTTTATTTTTGTTGCTATTTCAGCAATCTTAATATCTATTTTATCTACTCTCACACCTTATTTAATAAAAATAGCTGTGGATGATTATTTATCCTTAGGTAAATATGATGATTTCATATATGTAATATGTTTTATGCTTATTAATCTGCTATTGACAGTATCTTTTATGTTCTTATTTAGTTTTTACGCCAATCTTCTTGGTCAAAATGTTGTTTATGATTTGAGAATAAAACTTTTTAAACATATTATGGATTTTAAAATGGCATATTTTGACAAGTCATCTGTTGGAAGATTGGTAACAAGAGCAGTTAATGATATGGAAACTATTGCCAGTATTTTTAGTCAAGGACTCTTTATGATTGTTGCAGACTTATTACAAATGTTTTTAGTAATAATAGTAATGCTAGTTTTAAGTTGGAAACTTAGTTTGACAATTTTTGTAATTCTTCCATTTATTTTATTTGCAACTAGACAATTTCAAAAATCTATGAAAATTGCATTTAACGATGTAAGAACAGAAGTTTCTAACTTAAACTCGTTTGTTCAAGAAAGATTGACTGGAATGAAAATTGTACAACTTTTCAATAGAGAAAAAATAGAATACAAAAATTTTGAAGTTATTAATGAGAAACATAAAAAAGCATGGCTTAAAACTGTTTGGTATAATTCTATCTTTTTTCCAATAGCCGAATTGTCTACATCAATTACAATTGGTCTGATTGTTTGGTATGGTGGATTAAATATCATTTTAAAAAATTCAGATATTACTCTTGGAATTATATTTCTTTTTATTCAACTTTCGCAAATGTTATTTCGTCCTCTTAGACAAATAGCAGATAAGTTTAATACTCTACAAATGGGAATGGTTGCTGCCAATAGAGTTTTTAAAATTATAGATACGGAAAGTAAAATACCAAATAATGGAAAATTATCCGCTGATAATATTAAAGGTGACATAAACTTTAAAAAAATTAAATTTTATTATAATGAAGGAGAAGATGTAATAAAAGACATTTCTTTTCATGTAAAGAGTGGAGAAAAAGTTGCAATTGTTGGGGCAACAGGATCGGGTAAAACTACTATAGTTAATTTACTTACTCGCTTTTATGATATTCAAAAAGGATCCATTGAATTGGATAATATGGATATTAAAAAAATGGATATTTTTTCTTTGAGGTCTAAAATAGCACTTGTGTTACAGGATGTATTTTTATTCGCAGATTCTTTATTAAATAATATTACACTTTGGAACAAAAATATTTCATTTGAAAACGTAATTAGTGCAGCTAAAAAAATTGGAATACATGATTTTATAATGTCGCTTCCCGGAGGTTATAATTATAATGTAAAAGAAAGAGGAATTATGTTATCTCAAGGTCAAAGACAATTAATTTCTTTTTTGAGAGCATATTTAAAGAATCCTTCTATTCTAATTTTAGATGAAGCAACTTCCTCAATAGATTCTAATTCAGAAGAATTAATTCAAAAAGCCATTTTAAAAATCACCGAGAATAAGACATCTATAATTATTGCCCATAGATTGTCAACTATTTTAGATTCTGACAGGATATTAGTTATGGATAAAGGTAAATTAGTCGAATTTGGCTCTCACTCAGAATTAATAAAAAAGAAGAATGGTTATTATAGAAATCTTTACGAAATTCAATTTAAAAAACTAGAAACTAAACTAGCTCAGCCTCAATCATAGTCTTTAGTTGTTCAATATTTTTGTGAGAAAATATTTCACCATTTTTAATAAAAGTAATTTTTCCATTTTCTTCAGAAACTACTATAGCAATTGCATCTGTTTTTTCGGTAATTCCAAATGCAGCTCTATGTCTTAATCCCAATCTAGAATTTATATTTTTATTATCAGAAACTGGAAGGATAACTCTTGCCGCAGTAATAAAATTACCATCAAGAATAACAGCACCGTCGTGGAGAGGACTATTTTTATAAAAAATACTTTCAATTATTGGAGACGAAATTTCTAAGTACAAATTATCTCCTGTACTTTTAATAAAATCTAAGCTATTATTTCTTTCTATTATGAATAAAGCTCCAGTTTTACTTTTCATTAACTTTTGACAACTATTTAAAAACTCATCGATGTCCATTTGATTAATTTCTCTTGAGGGTTTAAATATATTTATGTATTTTAAATAAAGCTTATTATTTGTTAAATTATTGGATCCAAGCATTAATAGAAATTTTCTAATTTCTTGTTGAAAAACTACAATAAGTGCAAAAACTCCAACACTAATAAATTGCCCCAGTAAGTTACTAAGGATGTTCATCCCTAAAATATCAGTTAATTTCCAAATTAAATAAATTATTATTATTCCAATAAGAATATTTATGGCTGCAGTTCCTTTTACTAATTTATATACATAGTAAAGTAAAATTATTACAAGAATTATATCGACCACGTCAATCAAATCAGGCAAAAGAAAATCAATTTTATCCAAATTTTAGAATTTTTATAAAAGTAATTAAAAATGAATTAAGTAGTTTTTTTTAAAAAATTAGTTAATTGAACAACTTCTTTTGCCTCTTTCACATCATGAACACGAAGTATATTTGCACCTGAGAGAAGAGCAATTGTATTAATGCATGTGGTGCCATTTAAAGCATCCTCAGGTTTATTTTTTAAAAGATTATATATCATGGATTTTCTAGAAACACCAACCATAATAGGACAGTCCAGTTCTTTGAAAAATAACAAATCATTTAATATCTCATAATTGTGTTCCAAAGTTTTACCAAATCCAAATCCAGGATCAATTATAATGTCCATTATTCCATTTTCTCTAGCTAAAAATATTTTTTCAGAAAGGTTTTTAATTATATCGTTTACAACATTTTTATATTTTGGTTTGTTTTGCATATTTCCTGGATTTCCTTTCATATGCATAAGTACATAGGGAACGTTTAATTGCGCTACACACTTAAACATATTTGAATCTAATTCCCCTGCAGAAATATCGTTTACTATTGAGGCTCCGCTTTCAATAGCTTTTTGGGCAACCTCACTTCTAAAGGTGTCAATTGAAATAATAGTTTTACTGAACTTATTTTTTATTATTTCAATGGCAGGAATTACTCTTTTTATTTCATCTTCTAACTTAACTTGTTTAGCACCAGGTCTAGAGCTATATCCTCCTACATCAATTATATCAGCTCCATCATTAATCATTTTCTCCACATGATTTAAAATCTTTTTTTCTGAATTAAATATTCCTCCATCATAAAATGAATCAGGCGTAACATTTAAAATACCCATAATTTTAGGTGAGGATAGATCGAGTAATTTTCCTTTAATATTTATCGTCATTTGATTATGATTTTTTAATAACTTTTACAAAACTAAACTAGCTATTTAAATTTTTTCAACGAAATTTACATTAAAATATTATTAATTATCAAAACTTCAAATCAATACGACTTAGTTACATCAAAATGTAAAGATCTTTTTTTAAATAAGATGAAAGATTATGGTAGTGCGTGGAGAATTCTTAGACTTTCTTCTTTGACAGATCAGATTTTTATTAAAGCTCAAAGAATCAGAAGCCTTCAAACAAATAAAATAAGAAAAGTAGATGAAGGCCAAGTTTCGGAATTTATAGGAATCATAAATTATTCCATTATGTCTTTAATTCAAATCGAAAAAGGAGTGGTAGAATCTCCTGATCTTGACTTAGACTCTGCATCAATTTTATATGACACCCATTTGACTGAGACAAAAACATTAATGGAAAATAAAAACCATGATTACGGAGAAGCATGGAGGGACATGCGCGTTAGTTCATTGACTGATTTGATAATTCAAAAAATATTAAGAATAAAACAGATTGAAAATAACAATGGTAAAACTCTTGTTAGTGAGGGAATTGATGCAAATTATCAAGATATGATTAATTATTCTGTTTTTGCTTTAATTCATTTAGAAGAAAAATAATCTTATATGTATTGGTTATTTAGGAAATTATCAAATATGTTTTTAACTCTATTTGGGGTAACAACTATAATCTTTTTTCTTTTTAATGTTTTACCTGGAGATCCTGCCCAAATGATGTTAGATCAAAACGAAAGTTCTGATCAACTTGTTATTATAAAAAAAAAATATGGTTTTGATAAGCCAGTTTTTGTTCAATATTTATATTATTTAAATGATTTATCTATAGTTTCAATCCATTTTAATGATAAAAAAAGTATTTCTTTCTTAAAAAAGAATAAGTATAATTATATAAATTTCTTATCCTTTGAAAACTATAAAATAGTTTTAAAAACACCTTATTTAAGGGAATCATATCAAAAAAATGGAGTCACAGTTATTGATATAATTAAGAATACTTTTCCCAATACAGCTGTTCTGGCAATATCTTCAATTATTATCGCAATAATATTTGGAATGTTTTTGGGTATTTTTTCAGCTTTGAATAAAAATACCTGGATAGATTATTCTATTCAATTTTTAAGTACTCTTGGAATGAGTGTTCCATCATTTTTCAGTGCAATTTTATTTGCATGGCTATTTGGATTTGTTTTACATGATTTTACTGGTTTGAATATGACAGGAAGTTTGTATGAACTAGATGATTACGGTGAAAATTTAACCATTAGCTTTAAAAATTTAATTTTACCATCCATAGTTTTAGGGATTAGACCTATAGCAGTTATTTCACAAATGATGAGAAATTCACTTTTAAAAGTACTATCTCAAAATTATATTAGAACAGCATATTCAAAAGGATTGACAAAGTTTCAAATTATAAAAGATCATGCCATAAAAAATTCACTTAATCCAGTAATTACCGCTTTGTCCGGTTGGTTTGCTAGCATGTTAGCAGGTTCTGTATTTGTTGAATATATCTTTGGGTGGAATGGTCTTGGTAAAGAAATAGTAGATTCTCTAAACACATTAGATGTTCCGGTATTAATGGGAGCGGTTTTAACTATAGCGTTCATATTCATATTGATTAATATCTTTGTTGATGTAATATACTCATGGCTAGACCCTAAAATTAAATTTGAATAAAAACTATAAATAATGAGAAAAAAAATTGTAGCAGGTAATTGGAAAATGAATAATGATTTAAATCAAACTTTGTCCTTAATTAAGGGATTAAAAAAAAACAAGAATTATGATGATGTAAATGTGATGATTTCACCTGCTTATCCCTTTTTGAAAACAGCATTAGATCACCTTGAAAACTCTTTAATTGAAGTTGTCTCTCAAAACGTTCATCAGGAAAAAAGTGGAGCATATACTGGAGAGGTTTCTGTCGAAATGTTAAAAAGTATTGGAATATCCAGAACTTTAATTGGTCATTCTGAAAGAAGGGCCTACTTCAATGAAAGTGATAAAATTTTATCTTGTAAACTAGAATTTGCTTTAAGAAATGATTTAAATATTATTTTTTGTTTTGGAGAAGAATTTTCAGATAGACAATCAAACGACCACTTTAAAGTTATAAAAAGACAACTTGTTAATACTATTTTAAAAATAAATAAAGAGTCATGGGGAAAGGTGATTTTAGCATATGAACCTGTATGGGCAATTGGAACAGGAGAAACAGCATCTGCCGATCAAGTTCAAGAGATGCATGAATTTATAAGAAATTGTGTTTTTGAATTTTATGGTAAAAATATTTCAGACAATGTTTCAATTTTATATGGTGGAAGCGTAAAACCCTCTAATGCTCATGAGATTTTTAGTAAAAAAGATGTGGATGGAGGTTTGATAGGTGGAGCCTCTTTATCAGCTAAAGATTTTGATTTAATTGTTCAAGCAAATAGTTCGCTCTAAAATTTTGTAAATTAGTGTATACATGAGCACTAAAGAAAAAATATTAGATAAAGAGTTGGTAGATTCTGATTCTGCTCACGAAAATGAAATTATTCTTTACAATGACGATGTAAATACATTTGAACATGTCATTAAAACTTTAATTAAAGTTTGTGACCATTCCGCTGAACAGGCTGAACAATGTTCATTGATAGTTCATTACAAAGGAAAATGTAGTGTAAAGTCAGGAACTATTTCTGACTTAAAACCAAGATGTAAAAAATTAATTCAGGCAGGATTAAGTGCTGAAATATTGTGAGTAATTATATATATTTGCAAGCTATGAAAAAAACAGTATTCTTAATCACTCTGATTATTAGTCAAATTGCTACATCCCAAAATTTTAAACAAATGAAAGAAACTATTCATCAATTTGAAATTACAGATTTATCTGGAAATAAATTTAACATGTCTAGTCTAAAAGGAAAGAAAGTGATGATTGTAAATACAGCATCAAAATGCGGTTTAACCTATCAATATGAGATATTAGAAAAGTTATACAAGGAATACAAATCAGATGATTTTGTTATTGTTGGTTTTCCATCTAATAATTTTTTATGGCAAGAACCTGGTTCGAATGAAGAAATTGCTAAATTTTGTTTAGAAAATTATGGAGTTTCTTTTCCAATGATGGAAAAAATATCTGTTAGAGGATCTTCAATGCACCCACTTTATAAATTTTTAACTGAAAAAGACAGAAACGGATATAAAGATTCATCTGTTAAATGGAATTTTCAGAAATACCTAATTGATAAAGATGGTTTTTTGGTAAAGATTGTCTCTCCTAAAGTTAGACCTGATGATCCAGTTGTTTTAGATTGGATTAAGAGTTAAATAAGCCATGAAAAAAAATAAGGGGTTAAATACACGTTGTGTACATGATGGTGAATTGATAGATGATAAATATAAGGGGGCAGTGTCTCCAATTTACCTAAGTACTGCTTATGATTATATTGATGTTGAACATAATAAGTATCCTAGATATTTTAACACACCAAATCAACTAGCATTATCTAAAAAAATAGCCTCATTAGAAAATTGTGAAAAAGCTTTAATTTATGGATCTGGTATTGCTGCAATTTATGCATCAATGTTTTCATTTTTGAAGTCTGGTGATCATGTTATTTTTCAATCTTCTTTATATGGAGGAACAATAAATTTAATATTTAAAGAATTCGAAAAATTTAATATTCAACATACACTTGTTGAATCTTTAAATATCGAAGATTATAGTAAAGAAATTAAAAGTAATACCAAGATAATTTATATTGAAACACCAAGTAATCCACTTTTACAATTGGTAGACTTACAAGCAGTTTCTGATTTAGCTAAAAAAAATAATTTAATTTCTATAATAGATAATACTTTTGCAAGTCCAGTAAATCAAAACCCCACTAATTTCGGAATTGATATTGTGGTTCATAGTGCAACAAAATATCTGGGAGGACATAGTGATATTTTAGCTGGAACAATCTCCTCCACAAAAACTTTTATTGATAAAATTTTAGAATCATCAATAAATTATGGTGGTAATCTTAGTGATCACACTGTTTGGCTTTTAGATAGGAGCATAAAAACTTTATCCTTGAGAGTTAATGCTCAGAACAAAAATGCCCTCAAGATTGCAGAGTTTTTAAATAATAATAGTAATATTAAATCGGTTTATTATCCTGGTTTAAAATCTCATCCACAACATGAACTAGCTAAAAAGCAAATGAATGGTTTTGGAGGTATGCTATCTTTTACATTAAAAAATGAAAATAAATCTGACGAATTTACAAGGTTTTTAAAAGTTATTAAACCAGCAATAAGTTTAGGTGGAGTGGAATCCACGATAACCTCTCCTTCTTTAACTTCACATTCAAAAATCTCAAAAGAAAAAAGAGAAAAGTTTGGTATTTCAGATGGTTTATTGAGATTTTCTGTAGGAATTGAAGATTATGAAGATTTACAAAATGATTTAATCCAAGCTTTTGATAAAATATGAAAAATATTAAATTAGATATTTTGGCTTTTGGTGCTCATCCAGATGACGTGGAATTAGGATGTGGGGGCACTATTTTAAAGGAAATATCGAATGGAAAGAAAGTTGGAATTATTGATTTAACTAGAGGAGAATTGGGAACTAGAGGAAATGCAGAAATTAGAAATTCTGAATCTGAAACTGCAGCAAAAATATTGGGTGTTACTTTAAGAGATAATTTAAATTTTAAAGATGGGTTTTTTTTAAACGATCGAGAACATCAATTAAAAGTTATTGAGTGTATAAGAAAATATAAACCGGAGACAGTTCTTTGTAATGCTGAAGATGATAGGCATATTGATCATCCAAAAGGTGCTAATCTTGTTAGTGATTCATGTTTTTTGAGTGGACTTGTCAAAGTCAGAACAAAACTTGATGATTTTGATCAAAGTTCTTGGAGACCAAAATCTGTCTTCCATTACATACAATGGAAAAATTCCTCACCTGATTTTTTAGTAGATATTTCGGGATTTGTTGATATGAAATTGGAAGCGATTAAAGCTTATAAGTCTCAATTTTTTGATCCAAATAATAATGAACCTGAAACATTAATTAG
>CETY01017801.1_pt1 | contig 22964 bp, 22 predicted proteins | sample 361551 | NCBI WGS metagenome assembly CETY01 (sample SAMEA2623135, study PRJEB7988) | marine metagenome | biome: marine biome (ENVO:00000447); feature: deep chlorophyll maximum layer (ENVO:xxxxxxxx); material: "saline water (ENVO:00002010), including plankton (ENVO:xxxxxxxx)" | depth 45 m | reverse complement strand
GGGCACATAAAAACAATATCTAATGATGAATCGAATGATAATCAAGCAGGTATCACAGAAAAATCACTTCAAGAATTCGAATCTCATTATATTGAAGAAAGCATTGACAAAATTGTTGAAAAAGCATTATCGTCATCGTATTCTTTAGATAATAGCATTTACAAAAAAGTAAATAGTAATATTTATTCAGACGAACCAACCATCAAAAGGGGGTCCTCAGGACAAATACATGATTTTGATGAAATATCCGAAAATAAAAATGACCAATCAAGTAATGTCACAAATTCAGATGAATTAGATTGCGAATTTCAACCAGAACCATATATATCGCATATTCACAATTGTCAAAACCAAAATGGCCCAGAATTAAAAAACAAAAACTCTATTATTTGTGATATTAAAACGTTTATAAAAAATGCTTATGACAAAATAGTCAATTTATTCAAATCCTCCAAAAATTAATTAACTATTATTTTCTACATACAATTGTGTCGCTATTTCGATTGCTTCGTTTATATTTTCTAAACTGATTTCCCTATCCAAAATTGTTTTTAACAAAAGCAATTTATTCTTATCTATACAAGGACATTTATAAAAACTTAGTTTCCCAAATTTATCTCTATAATAATGTATTTTTACATACAAAATTTGAATAAAATCATTTTTACATTGAAGATGTTCTTTCGGTAATGTTAATATAGTATTTTCATTAATCATAATTTGAAGTTTATCATCTTTAATAACACCAAAAAAATCTCTTTCACCATCACTAAATATATCTCTCGAATTTTTTACATATAATTTCATTGCACATGGATTATCAGTTATTATATTAACAATATTCATGTCAACAAGATTCTTTTCAGGAGAATTATACACAGCTATAACACATGTTTCAGTATTAATCGTGATTATTTCAGATAAAATGTTATTAACATTATCAATAATATCCAAATTAGGAATTTCTTTTCTTTCTAAATCATATTTTAATGCATAAAGATATGAGATTATTAAACTAATATTTTTATTACATGAATTGATTTCTTCAAGATATTTCAAATATTTTCTGTTTGCAATAATTTCAGTGTTATTAATTAATTCTTTTCTTTTTTCGAAAAAACCACTTATTATTGAGTCCATTAATATATATACTTTATTTATTCAATTTTGACAATTCTCTTATAAATTCTTCAAATTTATTCTTATCAACAATAATATTTGACCATTTTGTATTTTCATTTACAGATGCTAAAACTCCGTATAATGAGGTAAAAAAATTAATAAGCGAATTCCACAATAGAAATGCATATTCTTCGTCATTCACCAAATTGTTTATTGATTCTATAATTGCTTTTTCTTCAATAAAGGATAATGAATCTTCAAGTATTTCAAAATGCTTTTCTAATTCTTTAGAATTTGAAGATTCTTTTATTCCAGTTAAAACATTCTTAATATTATTGATAATTATCCTCAAATTATTATGTAGTTTCTCTGATAATAAGATATTTGAAAATATTGTTTCTAATGAATTTGTAATTGATAGAAATGAATCAGATTCAAATAATGATTCAGATAAATTAATATTTTTAAAGAAAGAATATATATTTTTGTTAAAAATATTTTGAATTGAAAATAAATCTAACGTTTCAGATATTCTTTTGTGTGAATGTATTTTCGAAACATTATTTATGAGGTTTAATATATGTATATTAAATGGTGAATTTAATGAATCAACTATTAAATTTGAAAATGCTTTTTTGTCCATTAACAAACTATAGTACTTTTTTCTTATTTATAAAAACGCATCTCTTTTAAATTATAAAATATCACTAAAAATCTCTTTTTGTTATGAATGACTCATTATTTCCACATTATCATAAAATAAAATATTTACTTGATCAAAAACAAAGAATTTTATATAAATCACTTACAAAAAAATACAAAAAATCTAAATTTATTAGAGATAATACACCAATCAATGTATTAAAACATACTTCTAAAGTGTTAGTATTTACATATAAAGAAAATGTAATAAAATTAATATTTGAATCTTGTTCAAAATACAAAAATGAACTATATTATTCTGATATATTCTATAAAAATATGCATTCACTTTCAGTAAAAAATGCTTGTATGTTGATAATACCAAAATATGAAACAGATTTAAAAAATGTTATACCAATGAAATGTGATCATAATAATTCTATTAAGCAAATATATCAATTAATATTTGATTTAGTAAAACAAGTTTTCTCATTTCATTCAAATTATATCGTTCATCATGACATAAAACCAGCAAATATTGTAAAAACAAAAGATTTCAAATGGAAAATTATAGATTTTGGTCATATGTTATCACACAAGAATTATTTAGAATCAGATTCATCAAATATTTCTTGCAACAAATGGATTTTTAATCGAGGTTCAAAAATAATAAATATTCCAGAATATAGTCTGGATTGTACTAATTATAAAGAACAGTTTTTTTGGATATATATGAAAGATTGGTTTGGATTTGTCAATTCGACTATTGCGAATCCGGAATTTTATAATTTTATAGAAGAAATTAAAGATTATGTTCAGAAGAACGAATATAAAATCGAGTTAAATAGTTTTTTAAAAAATAATAAAAAAGCCAATTTAGATAGGATTAGTGAACAATACAATATAATTGAAACTGAATACATAGTAAATATTGTTTATAATAGATTAGTCAAAACAAATGCTAATAAATATTTAGAAAATCTTTTAGATATTATTATCAGTTTATATGATTTAAGGAAATCAATCAATAGAATGAATTCTATAAATACTTTAGAAAAATTAGAAAAATTAAAAAACAAATTCAAAATCACAAGTATTCCATATTACTTAAAATAATTTATAAAATTGCGCTTAAGATTAATTTTAATTAATAACAACTAGATTAAGAAATCAAAAATGACAGTTTCATTATTATTTTATAGCAATTATTGTCAAAACTGTAAACAAATTATTGATGAAATCAAAAATTCACCTGTTAGTTTATCAATAAAATATATATGTATTGATTCTGAAAGTGTGAGATCTAAATTACCTCACTATATCAATAGTGTCCCCGCTCTAGTTGTTGGAGAAACAAATCAAATATTTGTTGGAAATCAAATTTTAGGATGGATGAGGATGATTAACAATAACTCACAATCTACACAACCGCCACCACCACCACCACAACCAAAGGAACCCATTGGACCGAACGCATGGCACAATAATGAAATGAATGCATTTTCTGATATGTATTCGTTTATTGATGTAGACACATCAGCTCAAGGTGATGGTGGAATGTCAATGGTGCATAATTTTGAAATATTGAGTCCTGAACTAAATGCGAGCCGCCCATCGATTGGCGCATCCATGATGCCACCCGGTGCGCCTGGTGGCGCATCCATGCCAGTAGACTACAAAAACCCATTATCAAATTCATCAAACATTAATTCTAATTTTGGTAGCATTCAAATGAGTGAAAAAGCTAGTGAATTAGACAAGCAAATGAAAGATATGCTTAATAGAAGAGAATTAGAGGTGCCTGGAATTCCAGCAAGAATTTAATTTTCCTTTTTTTGTTTCTTTTTTGCATCCATGGTCTTTTCTCCAGAAAATATTATTAATACATCTTGCAATGGTCTGTCAGAAAAATCCGTAGGTGATGTTCCAATATTTCTAACATGTTCCATTCCTTCAATGACCTTACCAAAAACTACATGTTTACCATCTAAGTGAGGGGCGGGTGCTAAGGTTATAAAAAATTGAGACGAATTTGTATTTGGTCCTTTATTTGCCATACTAAGCAAACCTTCGCTATCATGTTTCAATTTGAAGTTTTCATCATTAAACTTATCTCCATATATTGATTTTCCACCAGTTCCATCGTAATTAGTTATATCTCCACCTTGCAACATAAATCCAGCTATAATACGGTGAAAAGGAACACCTGCATATTTGTTCTTCTTACATAATTCATAAAAGTTTCTAGCAGTTTTTGGTACTTTATTGAAAAAAAGTTCGATAAATATTCTTACAGTTCTATCATCTGTCATAAAATCTTTTATAACAATATCCAAATATACTATCTTATTTCTCGGAGATTTTTTATCTTCCTCAATAATATTTGTAAAAGTTTCTTGTTTCTTTTTCTCTAACTCTAGTTTTTTTTCTAAAATCACATCTTTTGATATAAACTCTCCAAAATATCCAACACAAAGTGAAATCACTCCGAGTAATATAGACATTTTGATGACACTTTCCATAAACAAGTTATTATTTTTATATTAGATTAATATAACTTAGTATGCCAAGAAAATCTGCATTAACCGGTGGTAAAAAAAAGAAGACTCTCAAAGTAAAACGCGCCATGTTGAAAAAACGTCAAAAAAAGACTATTAAAAGAAAGAGAAATACTAAAAAGGCTGTTAAAAAAGGTGGCGCAGTAGGATTTCCTTCGCGTTATTACGGTGCTGCACATGACACCAGCACTTTAACTGAAAATGCTAAATTATCTACATCGAAGCCGTTACCTGCCAATCATGGTTGGACTTCATTCGAAAATGTAGGTCCAATTGTAAGTTAATCAATTAATTATTTGAATCATTTGGTAGATTTGGAATTACATATTTATTTACTAAATCTTGTCCTACTTTAACTGAAGCGTCATGTTGACTCATAGAACCATTGTTGACTAAACGTTTTGCACTTAACATTTTGTTTAGTAGATAATCATCACAATTATCCGAACAAATCATATCAAATAATTTAGGATACTTTTCAGCAAAATTGTTATATTTTACTTTGATTTCAGATTTGTTCTTATTTTCATCACGATATTCTTGTCTGATTAAAAAAACAATTCTTTCATCTTTGCTATCCATAATGAAATTATTAATAAATTCATATTAAGCAATTTTACGCAAATTGAATTATTTAATTCCATTTAAGAAGAATAGTATGGGTGTTTTTTGCAAGGTAAACTATTTGGCGTTGTTGGAACCGAGCAAACTGGAATAGTTTTTTCACATAATGGATTACCCGATGCTGGTGGTGATCCTGATTTTGGATCAATAGGTTTTGGAATGCAAGGTCTGTGGTTATCTTTTACCAAAAGACGGTTTGATACATTATAATCAAATGGAATTGTTGCTTTATCTTGTGGATTGAAGCATAAATGTTCCCATCTATCGAATCCCGTTCCTCTTAAATTAGATGCTGGATCTACATGTCTTGATTCAATTGTATGATTAAAACAATCATCCCAGTGTGTTAATCCTTGTCCATTGTCTTCAAAGTTTGTGAAACTTTCTTCAAATTTTGCGTAATTTGGTTCTTTCAATTCACGCAAAGAAGGTCTAATTTTCGCAGCAGTTTTAGGAATTTTCATGTCAGAAAAAAGTCTATTTTCAGGACATTTTGAGGCGTGACGATGACGATTATTTAATTCGCCGTCGGTATCTACCAATGGTTTGTTTCTATTAATGCTATCACCACCTTTTTGTAAACGAACGGTTGGGGGCTTTGGATAACAATAGTCACAACTAGTAGATGGAGTCGCCAACATATAACTTCCTGGCCCAACTGACTCGTAAATAGATTGTTTGTATTGACACATATCGTAGTTCAAACGATTGAAGCTCATTATTAGAACTCTAAAATATTATTTTTATTAAGAACTATATTTCTTAGGAAATTGCATTTTGTGTGCGGGTGGTGGGCATTTAGGTAAATCTAAACCCGGTGGTAAAGGCACAGGTTCGTACCTTATCATCTGACATGGTGGTAGATGTAACTTGTTTGCATCAATTTCAACATCTGATTTAGAATATTCGCCTGGTATTCTTATCATATTATCTTGTGTTGGCATGAATGTGTTTTTCTTAGCTGGACAATTAGTATTTAAGCGGGTTTGTCCGCGTAAATCATTTTCTAAATCAACTAAATTTCCTTTAACTTGACTAACATTGTTGCCACCAACAATACCTAATTCCGGTCTGCAGGGACTGCATCTATAATAACGACTTGGGTCCAATAAATAGGACAAATAATCAACATTTTCTGACAATTGTGTCTCATAAGCACATGTATCATATCTTAAACGGTTCGAACTCATTAATTATTAATTACATTATATTCTATTAACTTTGCGAATCGAAAAATTGTGGATATTTTAACATTTCTTTGTAACATTTTCCGATTGTAACTTGAGAAGTTTTAGCTACTTCTGCAATATCACTTCTTAAAACTTTAGTATCTATATCTAACAATGTTGTTGCCATATAAATAGAAGCGGCGGCAATTGATACAGGTGTGTTTTGTGATAATATTGAATTTGATTTGCATATTGAACTCACATCTCTCGATTTATTTAACAGTTCTCCACCATCTTGGTGTAATTTTGAACAAAATCTCGCTAAATAATCCATCGATTGACAATCGTCTCTGTAGCTAATATGTTCTTTGCCGGCACGAGACCATAATTCTGTAAATTTTTTGTTTCCTCTAGTTACCCATTTGTCACTGATTTGAAATATTTCGGCTATTTCTTGACATGTTCGAGGAACTCCTTGTTTCTTACATGCCATAAATAAACAGGCTGCAATTAAACCTTTACGCATCACTCCACGCGCAATATATAATTCGGACACTGTTTTATAGTATTCATGAGCCAATTTTGTTACATTTCCCAATATGCATCCATTTAATGAACGCAATGTTATATCTTGAAATATATTATTTAAACATCTTTCTTTATAAGTCATAGCTGACCATGAATGTACTTTTTGTGTTCTTCTCATACTATAATTTGAATTTGAATTTGATAAAATAATTGTTCCTTTTGAAGATTGCGGCAATAAATTATTTACAACTGTGCTACATCGAATTGATTCTGGTCTTGATCCATCAGGATACATTCGCCACTCAGCAGTATTATCTATAAGTGATTCTAAATAAGAACCACATTTCGGACATTCCCACATGTCTAAACCATGAGTTGTTGCTGGAATATTGCAGTCTTTACAAATAATTATTTTATTATTTGTGTCTTCCACATCATTTTGAATTGTTTTACCATTAATATCAAATAATACTTCATATTCATCTATCTTTGATAGTGATATATCACTCATCTTTGATACCAATTAATTATAATATGCAACTCATTTTTATATCCTTTTATATCATTTTATTAATTTATGAATTCAAATAATTAACATAAAACAAAGTAAATTATTTTAATTAATGCAAAATAATGTTTACAGTAAATGGAATTCATCATACAAAAGAAAAAGATCGATAAAACATCCCAGTCTTGTATATGAATCTGAAAATATGGCATCCGTATCTCTTCCAGTTATAAATACTAAACTATTATTGAAAACAAATTCAAAGGAATCTAGTCATTACATTTCTGACGTGCAAACGGAAGCTATAGCTTATGCAATTAATAGCATTGAATCAGATAATTCAATCAATAACTGCAAAAGAGGGTTTTTTTTAGGAGATGGCACTGGCGTAGGTAAAAGTAGAACAATTAGTGGTATTCTGACTGAGTTATGGTTAAGAAATCATAAAGAATATAGAGCATTATGGATTAGTATTAATAAAAATTTGAAAAATGATGCTAAAAATGAATTTCATATAGTTCAAGATATACAAACAAAAAAAACACCTTGGTTAGAACAAAAAGATTTAAAAAAATCATCAAACGGAGTATTTTATACAACCTACGGTTCATTGATAAATGAAAAACATTACAATACTATATTAAACTGGTTAGGTTATAACAACAATAATGTTACTATAATATTTGATGAAGCTCACATTGCAAAATCATATTCTTCAAAAAAAGCAAACATGGTTCTTACATTACAAAATGAAATATACAATCCTAGAGTCATTTATAGTACCGCAACAGCAGCTAGTTCTATTTCGGAAATGCATTATATGGATCGGCTTGGTTTATGGAAATGCAATCATCAAAATTTTTGTAAACTGTTGGAGCATTATGGACCGATGGCAATGGAAATGACCGCTTTACAATTAAAACATTCTGGAAAGCTAATAAGCAGACAATTGGGATTTGATGGAATATTTATTGATGTTAAATCTTATAAACTGTCGAATTATGAAGAGGATTATTTTAATATTTTAACTCACAAATGGAGAAATATACAATATGTTAATACTTTTGATAATTTCAATTTTTATCAGTATCTTATTACTGGATTTAAAATTAAACTTGCAATACAGGAAATAAGAAAATCTATTAATAACAATGAATCTGTTATAATTGGCTTACAAACGACTGGAGAATCATCATGCAATAGAAATTATGATTCATGTTTACAAGATTTATTCAATAAATATGAACAATCTGATAACAATTCACAAATATTAGATTCTTTTGGAAATATTATTGAATTTTCTAGAAATCCTATTGATTTAATAATAGATGAATTCGGTTCAGATAATGTTGCAGAAATATCTGGAAGAACAAAAAGAAGAGATATTACAAGTAAGCAGTGGATAAATGTACCACATATACGTTCAGAAATTTCAAAATTTCAAAATGGTGTTAAAAATATTGCAATTATTACTAGATCTGGATCATCTGGTATATCACTTCATTCACAGAAAAATATAAATAATAAGATACGACATCATATTATTGTTGAACCACCGAAATCAGCGGACATACTTGTTCAACAATTCGGAAGGACACATAGATCAAATTCATCAAAATTACCAAAATTTACTTTTATAGTTACAAATATTCCAAGTGAATTAAGATTTTTCCACGGATTAACCAATAAATTAGAAAATCTCGGCGCTTTAACCAAAGGCGACCGCCGCGTTTCATTGTTAAATAACATAAGTTTTGAAGGATGTTCACAAATTGATAATGATCATTTTAAATTATTTTTACTTGAATTTAATGTTCAAATTTCACTAGTTTGGTATAAAAATAATTCCATTCCAGATGATTTTCCATTAGAAAATGTTATTGATGGTTTGTGTATGAATTATTATTATTTAAACAATACTAAAAAAGCAATTAATACTTTTACAAAACTTTTGACTTTTATCAACCAATATACAATTAATAAATCATATTTTAGAGAAGACAATGATAATATTCATAATTATATTCAAAATATAAAGTCACAATCTGCTACTAGTTGGAATAATACGTGGTATCAATTACTTAAAATGAAACACAATTATTTTTACAAACAATCCAAAATACTCATTTCTGTTTTATTAAAAGCTATAATGTGTATTATTCATGATTATATACCAAATTGTAAACAATGGATTTCTCATGATTATTGTTGGACTATTCAAAATCATAAAGAACATTCTCAATATGTTAAAAATATTGTTCAGACAATTCTTTTATGTCAGCTTAAACCAGAATGTTCTAATACAATTGGTAAAATACCTTCACATCTGATACACAATATTATTCCGTGGCTTATACCTAAAAATGATTTCTTTTCATTGCCTAGTGAATCACTAGAATGTTTAAATAATGGAATTCATTGCTGTACTAATATCAATAGTTTCTTGAATAAAATGTTTGAATTACAAATTTGTATTCAAAAAAATATTATGCAAATGCTTCGTTCACATAGTTTTTCTTATGTATGTTCAAAAAAACATTCTATACTTACTATTGAAGAACAAATCCTTGGAAAATATAAAGAAGATTATACAATATGTTATAATAAATTTTATAAAAATTCAGATTTTTATAAAATTGATATTAGTGTTAAACCAAAATTAACATTGGAAGAGCATATTAATATATGTAAAAAATGGAAAAATAGATTTATATCTTATGTTAAACATAAAAAACATCAAAAAAAATTTGGTGCTTTTATCAAATCTTTACAAAAAAATAACTGGAATTATGAGTTATATTATCCTGGTGATTGCAAACCATGCAGATGTTTTATGAAACACCAATGGCAAATTGAAAAACATAATTATGATATTATTGAATCAAATAATGATCAATGGTTTGAAAATGTTTCTAATCAAGTACATAAAAAAAATCGATTTGCAAAAAAATTTGATTTAACACTTACATTTTGTGTAAATAATGTTATAGACAATTGGAATTATTCTACTGGTAAAATTATTAAAATCAAAAACACACATATTTGTCCTGATTTTATTGGATTATTGGTTAAAACCAAACAACGATTTATATAAATCATATAAAAATGAACCTATTCTTTAGATAAATTAATATACAAATATACTATTAATAATAGAAAATGACTTCTAATTTGTTAGAAAAGCATATTCAGCAAGTTATTAAGGAAATAATTGAAATAGATGAAAAAGACTATATTCCTATTGAAGATTATCTATTTATGTTAGATAATCCAAATCCATTATTTACTCCCAAAAAATTTGTAAAACTTGCAAATAAATTTCCAGAAGAATTCAAAAATTATATTGATGATAAAAGACCAATTAAATTTAATCAATTTGAATAGATAAAACGTATACACCTGTTTTATAATTTTAGGTAAATAGCTGTTTTTTTTAAAACAGAAGTACACGAAAGTTGTTGATAAAAAATATTAATGAGTGACTTTCAAAAAGTATGGGTTATGAAAGCTTTAAGTGATGAAAATAATATTAGTTGGAGCGCTGCAGTTTCTTATTGGAATTTAAATAGTTATTCTATTTATAGATATATTTATCGATTACCATTAGATGCATCTATTCCAGACGGAACTAGTATTACAAGTGAATATTGGGAAAGATTAGATACATATGATGAAAATTTGACATTAGATCTGGATGTTGGATATTGGATATTATTAGAAGGTATTATAGATGATTTAGAAGACGGACAAGGAACATCTTTAGGTGGTCCTAAAATGAATTGGAAAGTTGAATTCAAAGATTTCACAGGAAATTCAATTTATGACGGAGAAGAAATAAGAACAGATAATTATGGATTTTTCAATATACCATATAATAATTTGAATCACAATGGTAATTTATTTGAGATATATACATCTTGTGTAGATTCATCAGGCTTTGATACATTGACGAAAGAACAATCTATTATTGGTGAAAATTTTAGTGCAATTGGAATACCTGGTACAAAATATTCACAAGCGACAGCGTTATCATCAATTTTAGCTACCGGTTTAAAAGAGTCTGAGGAATCAATAAATATTGGATCATATGAGAGTCAAAAACAAAAATTTGAAACAGCATTTGGAATAAATATAAATACAAATCCTTACGACACAACTACAGATGTCGAAAATGCAAATAAGTTTTCTTCGGGTGCATTACAAATGGAAATTTTATTGTCTGGAATGAATAATGTTTTTAATGGCACTAGCGAAACTGAAGAAAATATTAAAATAGCTACAATGAAAGCAATAGCGAATGTAATATCTGAATCTTCGGGAAAATTGGATTTTACTGATGAAAATAATTTTTTGAAAAAAATTATTGAAAAAAGTGCAGAAAATATGAATATTGATGATGCAACTAAAAACAATTTAAAAGATCAGTCAATTGGTTTATCTGAGTGTATTAAATATATTAAAAACACTGTAGAAAGTGATGTTGATACAGAAGATGCTACTGCTACAGAAAGTAATGATGCTATACTTGAGATGCATAAAAAATTAAAAGCAATTAAAGAAAAATTTAAAGAAGAATCCGTAATCAACAATATTGATAAGGACAATTTAGATCTCAAAAAAGCAGATTACGAATCTTTTTTTGATAATTATGATGTTCCAAAATATAATCCAGCACCATTTAGATTAAATGTTAAAATAATTTACGGATTGTACAACGACGCGAACGGAGATAAATATACTGGAACTGTAAATCAACCAGATGAAAATGAAACAGAGGATCAATTCGAACAGAGTGAGAGATACACACAAGGCTCAACAAGACCTTCACAATATTTGAAGGATTCTGTTGACATTGCTCTTGATTATATTCATGGATTTTTAGTTGGATATAACGAAAAAGATAGTTATGGAAATGACACATATGCATCTAAAGATGCAAATGAGTTAATAACAATTGAACAAGCCGATTTGAATTCTGCCGGAGCTGCCGTCCCTCGACAAGAATCCATATACGTCGACGACGACGAAAACGAAATAATAACAGTTAGTCCTGCTAGAATCATTATATCTAATAGTGTTGTAGAAAGCTCCTCGGCCGTAATTGACGGCAACGGGGAGTGGTGGGAAGATTATTACATTAATGATAACAAACATAATATGATGGTTATGACTATTATTCATGAAATACTTCACACATTGGGTATTGGAACACAATACGATGATTTTTGGGAGGATGTTACACCAAGAGATAATTCATATTATCCTAAATTATGGAGAGGTGATCTGTCACCTAATAGAGATAACTACAAGTTTAGTATGTTAGAGGGAAGAGATGGGTTTTATTCGTTGGAAGATCGAAATAATTCTGAATACAGTCAAGATGCACAGACACAGAGTGGTTTTGGATCGCTCCAATGGCCTGATGAATGGTATATTCGCACCGACGGTAGTCCTTCGTGGGATACTGTGAACAATACCCACAATGGTGCGTGGGACTTCAATGACCCCTCGGGCAATGGCTCCAGTGCCACATTAATGAATGAGATAGCAGGAAAAAATAGAGCAGACGATCGTCGCTTTTATTATACAGGGAAAGCTGGATTAAGAGAGTATAAAAGACTTTTGACTCCAAGAAAACCAGATGGTACTGTAGACAAAGAACATAAAATGTATTGGGACGGTGGACGTTTTGCTCACTGGGATGGTATTATTCCAGAGAATAATGATGATGTTGCAGAATTCGTTGACGATGATGGAGTAAAAATAGGAGTTGATGCCGTCATAAATGACATGAAAAACAAACTAAATCATTTTGATAATTTAGTCGGAATACCGGTTGAAGATAATTTTGGACCTGGAAGCGGGAATTTACATTTTGAAAAAGGTTTACGAGGTGAAAGCACCAGAATGTGGAACTCTTATTTAGACTCTTCTGGTAATCCAAATGCATATATGAACGTCGATGAATTTAAAAAAAAAGTACAACCAGTTTCTCTTAATCATGCAATTATAGGTAGGAAAGATATATTGACAGGCTCAAATTTTCCGTTTAGCGGCTGGACCGCAATGCCAGATGATTGGAAAGATTTATCTGGAAATAATTATAATGATGACCCTGATATGCCGATTGGAACTGTTTATGATAGTCGCGCAGTGGCAGCTGGCTTACTACACCATAAAAACACAAAAACATACGATGGTGTGGAGCCCTGGGGACTCTCAGGACTAAAGATCTATGGTCTTGATTTAATTGATGATGTTAAACAAATATCTGCTCCGAATCCATTAATACATCCTGTAATTCCTAATGATATAATGTGTTACTCTACTCAAAGATATTCATATATAACATCAATGATTTTGGGTATTTTAGAAGATAGAGGGTATAAAATAGATTATGAATCAGATAAATATACAAATACTGGTATACATCTTGATTATATTGCAGAAACGCACGACGGACGACAGACTACAGACGTAAGACATGATACAGATTCCGTTGATGGAAATAAGACCGCAAACGGAGATGCCGAAAATGCGAGCGTTGATTGGCTGAATGATAATTTTTACAAAATAGATTTATAATTTATAAATAACATTCTTTATTGCATAATAAAAATTGTGAATTAGAAATCATATTCCAAGGATATAATTGTTGTTCACAAATATAGCAACAGATTCCAGCATAATCACATATATCTTTCACAATTTCTAATGGTAAATTCATTTTATTATTTAACATTTTACAATTATTTTTTATACTTGTAATATAAAACCAAAAGAGTAGTAATTGATAATAATCCAACAATATTTTTAAATTTGACTGGATATAAATTATCTTGTCCAATTAAATATATAAACATACCCAATCCACCACTGAATGTTATCCACAAAGACACTACTGATAAATCTTCAACACTCTTTGTAGTATAAGTTTTTATAATTTGTGGCAACAAATATAATGAATAAACAAAACCTGCATACCATCCAAATATTTCTTTCATTATTAATAGACAAAATGATATAATTTTTTTTATTTATTAATGATATGTACAACGCGGCAAATGAAAATAAAGTTACTGATGATGAATTTAAATCATTATCAAAATTATTTAAAAAAGGCACTTCTACACAACTTGAAGGGGCGCGTAAACAACATGAATCATCTGCGGGTTCGACACAAATACAAATGATTATGGCTGGAGCTTTAAAAGATGCAACACCAGAAGAATACAATAAAGCTCCTTTTTATATAAATTTAGAAAAATATATTGAAGATGACAATATTGATGTGAAGCCAAATGATAATATTATTGGTCTTGAACTAAAAGACTATATGAGACTGCTTCCTCAAGATTTTCAAGAAACAGATAAGGAGAAAATACTTGATTATTTGCTCTATGATGGACTATATAATGATAGAAATGATGCAGAAATTGCATTTAATAATTTTCGTAATAATCAAGATCAACAAGATCCAAAAAAACAAAAAATTGAACAATCAGCCAAAACTAACTCGTCAAAGACAATAGAGAAATTTAAGTATTTTAAAAAATTTTATAGTTGGTTTTCAGGAGTAAAAATACATAGAACAAAAATAAATACTTCTAAAGGAGAATCAACATCAATGTCAGATGAAAATGAGGATGAACATGTTGTACCGTTTGGTTTTATGCTTTTATTTGGTGGTGGTTTAGCAAGAATAATCAATAAAGATAATTATAACGAAGAAATAAAAGTAAAAAGAAGTTATAGGGATTGGAATGAGAATTCAACAGAATTTATTGAATGGCTTGTTGGATATGACGATATAACAGACTCTTCACAATTTGATAATGCTGTTAGGAAATTCAATATGTTTAATATACAAAACGAAAAAAAAATACCTGAAGACCAGATCTCCGATAGAGTTAAAGAGATAGAAAGATATGGTATGGATTTAGGAGAAATAATATGGCTGTATAATGATACAGATGCTAGACTTATATTGAATTGTTTGGGTTATGACACTGAACATAAAATAGCAGAATTTTGTCGCAATATGTTTAAAATAAATTATTATGGTTATTACCTAAGTGAAGGTAAAGCAAACTCTGTTAAATCTGATCATTTATTTGTAAAACTTGAAAAAAACAATGATACTATTAAATTTTCTCCGTCGATTACACGAATAAGACAATTCAATGAAGAACTATTTGCATGGGCGAATTGTTTTAATCAAAAAAAAATTGAAAAATTAGATTCAATAATTGAAAAAAGACCACAAAAAGGATCTGAAAATCAAGACAATATTATATACAAAGACCCAGGATTATCAAGTAAATGGCTACCAAAAGGTGCAAGGAACATATCCGGATATTGTGATGATATAAACGCATTAATTGGTGAAAAAAATATGGTTTATATATTGAATATCTTGTGTCATTATCTGAATAAAGACATATTAAACAGGATTATTTTCAATATTCTGATGACTAGAATATATCGTTATAAAAAATCAAAAGCAATGCCTTTGGGGCAATATACTGGTCCTCAACCTGAAGAAACAAAAACAAAGCAAAAACTAATCGAAGCATATGTTGAATGGCTTACAAATTTTAAAGAGTCATTAGAAACTACATCTGACAATACACAACTTGTAACGCTAAAAAATAGTGTAGAAGAACAAATAAATTTTTTGAATTCAGAACAAGTGCTTTCAATGCAGGCGTCACAAATTAATAGGCAAATGAATAGTTTTCATGAAAATCTGAAACAAAATTATAGTAATATTCCAGAATTTAATTTTTCTGTTACATCTACTGGTACAACAGCAGAGTCGCTTGGTCATGCCACCACAAAAGCTGCAGTCGTTGGCACCCCTATTAAAGATATACAAAGACCAGTAAATAAACTTACTGAAAGACCAGACATAGCTCAAAAAAATCTAGTCCAAGTAGGTAAAAAAGAAAATGAAGATAAATTTGAATTAAATTTTTTTAGAGCCTATTTGGAAGACCGACAAAACATTAGAGTAAATTTTGAAAATTTACAAAGGGATCCGAAGACGGCTGGCACTTTAGTATATCAAGCAATTGATAATTTAGACTCTAGTTTTTATAAGAATATTAAGGTGGCTCAAATTGCACGCCGCCAACGGAACATCCAGCCGCAAAAGCTGAAAATGTCACTAGAATTAGAATCACAACCCGACGAAGAATCCCCTGCCGAATCCCTTGTCGGATCCCCGCCCGAATCCCCTGACTCACAAGCTAGCATAGGCGGCAGAAAAAAGACTAGAAAGAGAAATAAAAAGCATTTATTAAGAATGAGAAGGAAACTATAGATATACTTTCTAAAAAGTATATACTAATTTATTTTGTGTTATATTTAATCTATTTCTTCAATTGTTGGACCAGTATCTTCTACTGGTGATTCTGTTGGCATTTGTGATGGATCTTCTGTTGGCATTTGTGATGGATCTTGTGATTCGCCTTGCGGCATACTCGATTGAATTTTTTCTTGAATTTCTTTCATTTTTTCTTCATATACAAGTGGTTCTTCATCTTGATTAGAATTCAGCCATTCTTGTTGTTCTTTTAGATAATTTGTTAATTCTTCATTTTTATCACCAATTGCAGATAAACCAGTATATATTACTTGATCCAAACCATTTTTCTTTTCAATTTTTAATGCATTTAATTCATCTTCAGCTTTGAATTTCTCAGCATCCGAAACCATTTTATCAATATCATCCTGACTCAAGCGACCCTTGTCATTCTTAATTTCAATTTTTTGAGATTTACCAGTTGATTTTTCGGCGGCACTTACAGTAAGAATACCATTTGAATCTACATCAAAAGATACTTCAATTTGTGGTTGACCACGTGGCATTGGTGGAATACCATCTAGAGTAAATTTACCCAACAAATTGTTATCACGTGTCATAGATCTTTCACCTTCAAAAACCTGAATTAATACACCAGGTTGATTGTCCGCATATGTAGAAAATGTTTGCGTTTTTTGACAAGGTACGGTTGTATTCCTTTTGATAAGTGGTGTAAAAACACCACCAGCAGTTTCCAATCCCATAGAAAGTGGTGCAACATCCATAAGAAGAAGATCACTTAAACCTTCTGAATCTTGACCAGTTAATACTGCAGCTTGGACTGCAGCACCATATGCAACTGCCTCATCGGGATTAATACTATGATTTAGTTCTTTACCATTAAAAAATTCACTAAGAAGCGCCTGGATTTTTGGAATTCTCGTAGAACCACCAACAAGCACGATTTCATCAATTTCAGATTTAGATTTTTTAGCATCTTTTAGAACTTGTTCTACAGGAATCATACATTTTCTAAAATCCGTCGCGCAAATATCTTCGAAACGAGCTCTAGTTATTGTTGAATTAAAATCAATACCATCAATAAGTGAATCAATTTCAATACACGCTTGAGTAGATGATGATAAAGTACGCTTAGCACGTTCACATGCAGTTCTGAGTCTACGAAGTGAACGCGGATTTGTTTTAACATCTTTTTTAAATTTTCTTTTTACTTCCAAGCAAAAATAATCAACAATTTTGTTGTCAAAATCTTCTCCTCCTAAATGTGTATCACCAGCCGTTGATAATACTTCGAAAATACCATCTTCAATAGTTAAAATAGACGTATCAAATGTTCCACCACCTAAATCATAAATAAGAATTGTTTTTTCACCACTATCCTTGTTTTTGTCTAAACCATACGCAAGTGAAGCAGCAGTTGGTTCATTAATAATTCGCAAAACCTCCAAACCAGCAATTGTTCCAGCATCTTTAGTCGCTTGACGTTGGCTATCGTTAAAATATGCAGGAACAGTAATTACTGCTTGGGTTACTTCAGTGCCAAGGTAACTTTCCGCAATAGTTTTCATCTTAGTTAGTACCATTGATGAAATTTCCTCTGAAGAAAACTGTTTTTCTTCACCTTTGTAATTTACTTGTATCATTGGTTTATCATTTTCACCAGAAATTACTGTATATGGAAAATGTTTAATATCAGATTGAACGGCCGAATCCGCAAATTTACGACCAATCAATCTCTTTGCATCAAATACTGTATTATGAACATTCATTGCTACCTGATTTTTTGCGGCATCACCAATTAATCTTTCTGTTTCATTAAATGAAACATATGACGGTGTTGTACGATTACCTTGATCATTTGCAATGATTTCTACTCTATCATTAATATACACGGCAACACATGAATAGGTTGTTCCAAGATCAATACCAATAGCTTTACTCATATTGTAATTTAATACTAACCAAAAACCTTTTATATATTTTTATTTTTAATAGTTAATTTGACGACTTAGAGGATAATAAAGTACATCCCTTTTCTTATGTGGTGGCACAAATAAAATACGATTTACTTTATACGGCAAATTAGATAGACGTTGTTCCAACAAATTTAAATGTTCATATGGTGTAGCGATTTGAAGTCTAAAAGGAAACTGTTGCAAATCTTCTTTTAAACCATTTTTCATAAATTCTCCGAGTTTTTTTAATCTTTCAATAATATTTAATTGACTAACTTTTTCACCTTTAAACCATTGTACATCTGTTAGTAAAATAAAAAAACGATTGTCTGTAGCGTATACTCGTGTTGCTTCTATTAGTGTTCCACTTCCAGAATAAATATCATTATCGGTTACATTAGGAAACAATAATAATACCTTTGGTTGCGTGAATCCGGCACCAAGTTGTCTGCATATCAAAAAACAGCGATTTGCTCCTCGATATTTTGTGAAATATAAAAAAATCTCGAGATCATCCGGGACAGCAAATGCATAATAACCTTTAGACAAAACAGATATATTATTATTACCAAGTAACTTCATAGGTTTAACCTTCTCAGGAAGAGTTACTTTTGTATGGGCATATACATGCTCCAAAATATCTTTTTTATCTTCAAAAGCAGTTAAATGCAATATATGCGAACCGCCAAATAACTTAGAAGAAGTCTTCATTTACATTATTATTAATATACCAACTTACTCTTATAACCCTTTATATATAAAGCAATACAGAAGATATGATATATAAAAATAATAAAATATTAGTATTAATGGATCAAAATATGAATGGATTATTTTTAGGATTCTCTACATTATTATTAACAGCAATATTAGAAACAGTTAACAAAAAAAGTGCTTCTAAAATAATAAAAGAACAAGGAATTCATTTATATTATAGTGCTTGGATGAATACTACTATTAATTCAATAATATATGGACCAATTGTTTATTCATTGGTTGCAAATAATTTTATTGACAATTCTATCAATCACGTTTATATTATTTCAGCAATTAATATCAACAGTTTACTAATAATACATTCTATAGGATATTGGATTGCTCATATTATCATGCATAATAAAAAATTCTTTTTTATGCATAGATTTCATCATAAATTTTCAATTCATGTTAGTCCTGTAATAGCAATGGCTGTTTCACCATATGAATATTTTTTTGCTTACATGTTACCATTTATAATCGGATCTGTTATGATTATACCAAACTCAAATGAACTAAATATTGCAGCCAGTATTGTATCAATATCTAATATAATAATTCATAGTCCATCATTCAATATTGATGTTGAATATCCAGATTGTTTAGTTAGTCCGAGTAAACATTTGAGTCATCATGAATCAATGAATACACATTTAGCGGCACCAACTTACGATTTAGACTATATTTATGGTGTTTTTTTTAAAAAATCTTGTAATATTGTTAAACAAACTAATGTTAATGAAAAATTAAATATTATTAGTGTTCCAAAATCTATTAAAATATAAGATCAAAATACAAATAAATTTATAATAGTTTTCAATTATATGAATCAATTACATGTTATTAGTGCTTTTTGTAAAGCGGGTCAAAAACTTTCCGGTGTGGAACTGGGTTCTACTAGTCTTTTAAAATATATTAAAAATCCAAAATATATAGATTTGATTACAAACTTTGAAAATGAATATAGCTATGTTTCCTTGAATAATTTAGTTAAAAAATCATTAGCAGATTCAAATTACAAAACTTGCATATTAGGTGGAGACCACTCAATTTGTTGTGCAACAATACCAGCATTCTTTGACACTTATAAAGAGAATGCACATGTTTTATGGATTGATGCTCATGCAGATATAAATACAATTGATTCATCACCATCCGGAAACTCACATGGTATGCCACTAGCAAAAGCATTCGGATTGGAAAAAAATATAGTATTTAATAAATATAAACCAAATTTTAAACAATTAACATATTTGGGTCTTAGAGATTTAGATTTTTTTGAAAAATCTTTTATTAAAAATAACAATATTAAATGCTTTAATATGGGAAAATATACAGAAAATATGTTAATAAATAATTTCAAAAATAAAAATATTTATATTAGTTTTGATGTTGATAGTTTAGAACCAAAAACGATGCCTTGCACTGGAACAAAAGTATCAAATGGTATTGACATAGATGAATTATGCGTACTTATTCGAAATATTAATGATAAATGCACTATTAATTGTTTTGATATTGTTGAATATAATCCGAAAATTGGTAATGAAGAAGAAATTATGTTATCTGAGATAAATATTGCCAAATATATTGATGCCATAATCTAAGCATTACCAGCGTTTTAAATATTCAAAGATAAAATAGTATTTAAACTAATGTTATACAATTTCATTAAAAGACTTTTATATCATGAAGATGATTGTTTAATTGGTAAAATAAAACAATTTACTAAATATGAAGAAAAAACAACAGAACAATGTCCTTTGGCAAATCAAGTATTACCATATGAAATAATGAATAATATTGATATTTCTAAAAAAGCGGTTTTTAGAGGAACGGTTGGAATAATATATACTGGTATATATGACGAAGAAACAGTATGCGTAAAAACAATTCTAAAATCTACAAAAGAAAATATGAAAGACGATATACATAGTTTTAATAACATTGGTAATGTATTAGGGGTATTTGCTTCTAATTTACCTAAAATGGTTAATAGTTTATGTAAATGTATTTCTATGGAAACAAATATAAATCATGAAAAAAAAATGTGTAATGTTATAAATAAAATACTTTCTCCAAATATTGATATTGTTGACTTTTTAAAACCAATTGATGATTTTGAATCAATACAAAATGTTTTTGTATACAAATATGTTGAAGGAGTGTGTTTATTAAAAATGTCAAAAGATGATGTAAAAACAATAGGTAGAAATATTGCATTAGTTTTTTTTAAAGCTATTCATGAATATAATATGATATTTGGAGATATGAATCCAGGTAACTTTATTTACAACAAAAAAACAAACAAAATAACATTTATAGATTACGGATGTGTATTTGAATTAAATAAAACTCAACTCAATGTTATTAAAGAATTGCATAGGGCGCAACAAAATAAAATTGAACTAAGAAACTATTTGAAAAAATGGAACGCACCTATATTATTAGCAGACAATATATATGATAGCTCTCGAATATTTTGGACAAAAGATGCGAATTACACAAATACTGGTTTTCTTGATATTCTAAAAATACCTGGAGTTGCGGAATGTAAATTACCATCTGAAATAGTTATTGTCATTAAAGCAGTTTATCAGTTAATAGAATTAGAAAAATGGTTGGAATGTAAATGTGATATTTCAGACTATTTAAAAACTATATAATAACTATGACACAAGCAGATAAAGAAACTTTATTTAACCAATTAAAAAAAGATATATCTGAAACGCCGCCTAAACTTGACAATATTAGTCAATTATTAAAACAATTTGTTGATGGATTATGTAAGTTTTGTCCATCAAAAACAGAACTAAATAATGAAATTAGAAATCGATTTCCAGTACACATAAATCCAGAACATACTTTACTTGTAATGGAAAAACTTATATTCACTATTGAACAGTTTCAATCACCATGTGACGACAAGATTACAAAAAAAATGTTTTCAAATGTTTCCAATAACTTCAATAATGAATCAATAATTGTTTTTTTGAGTGATTTTTATGATCATACTGATAAAGTGTATAAAGATGTTTGGGAAGCGAGACAAAGATTAATTAATGGTGAAAATATTGTTCCACAAGAACATAGAAAACAAGTTGTTGGTAAAAATGGAATACCTTTTGATATGAAAACAGGTTTATGATAAAAAATCTTAAATGGTATTTCCAGTTTCAATATATTTCATCCAACTTTTTGGAACATATTTTTTATTGCCATCATAAGGTACCGCAAATCTATTATCAATTAACCAACCATTTATACTCTTTCCATCTAAATACAAATCACACAAAAGTCTACCATATTTTTCTGTTGAAATATTCTTTATTTTTATTGTTTTATTCAAAATTAATTTTTCAAGATTCGTTTGACAAATTATTGCAGCTTGTTTCTCGATCACATTTTTTGATCTTAATTCTGGAGAATCAACACCTCTTAATCGTATAGAAAAACGATATATTTCACTTTTAGAACCAAAAGGTCTGGATGCCACGGTTATACTATCACCATCATATACTTTTATGACTTTACCTTCGGATAATTTAGGAATAAAAGGTTTCGTATTTTCCCAATTAGCATTTTCCAAATCATTATTCAAATAATCAATACTGCTTCCAGTTTGTCCATATGCTTCTAGTATCTCTCTTTTTTTACAACAGGTATACAATAAATTTAACATTAATATTCTAAATATAATTCTTAATATATAAGTGTTATTAATTCTGTTCTGGATAAAGTGCTTCTGGTTCAGGTTGAGGCTGTGGTTCTGGT
>CETY01085864.1_pt1 | contig 22983 bp, 28 predicted proteins | sample 361551 | NCBI WGS metagenome assembly CETY01 (sample SAMEA2623135, study PRJEB7988) | marine metagenome | biome: marine biome (ENVO:00000447); feature: deep chlorophyll maximum layer (ENVO:xxxxxxxx); material: "saline water (ENVO:00002010), including plankton (ENVO:xxxxxxxx)" | depth 45 m | reverse complement strand
GTCAACACCATCATCTTCTAAGCATTGTTTGAGGAATTTTCCATTATCATCATCCCCGATCCGTCCGATAAGCGCTGACGAATACCCTAATCGTGATGTTGCGACTGCTTGGTTGGCGCCTTTCCCCCCGGGAATCTGTGCAAGGTCTCCTCCCAAGATTGTTTGCCCAACGAGAGGAATAGCGTCGACATTGACTACAAAATCAAGATTGCATGAGCCAACTACTGCAACATCTATAGACATGATGAGATTCTCTCACATGTACCGTCAGTAGACCAGTATCGCTTCAGCATCATCCGTACACTCCGAGTAACTTTCCTGTTAACCCTAATGCGGCGATAATCATGAAAATTCGGATTACCCGCTCCCCGCCTTTCACGGCTATGCGAGCTCCGACCCAACCACCGAGTGAAAGTCCGATCGTTAGGATAATGGCCGGCCACCATCTCACCTTTCCTTGAATAATAAACACAGGCAATGCAGTTACTGTGACGGCGAGCGTGACGAGAACCTTTACAATATTTGCTTTCATAAGGGGTAGACCTGATCTCGTTAGGAATGCAAGTAATACGAGTCCGACTCCCATTTGAATCGCACCAGCATATATTCCGATGAAAAGAAAAACGATAAAGATAACGGCTTTGGGATACTGGCTAGTTGGTTCAGCTGTTTTAGGTTCGCGTAGTGAAAGGGCAATAATTGGGAGCATCAAAATACCGAAAATCGTTTCGAAGGCACGATCGGTGATCTGACTTATCGCTATAGAACCGATTAAGGATCCGATAACGACTGGAAGGAGGAAAGGAACTGCTTCTTTATACGCGGTTACTCCTTGACGATGAAAAGAGAGGATCGTTGTCCCGTTTGAGACAAAGATTCCCAAACGGTTAGATCCATTCGCGAAATTACCAGGAACACCAGCAAAAACTAATAAAGGCACGGTTAGTGATGACCCTCCACCCGCCATTGCATTCACTATTCCTGCAACCCAACCACCACAGAAAAGTAATATTGCTTCCCACCAAACCATCAGTCCACCGTACCCCAGACGACAGATATACAAACTAATTTCAACACTAGTATGACAACATACAATTTTTGATTTATATTTCTCGGTAATGGTCGCGAAAGCGGGCTGGTCATTGGTTCTCTATGACACACCTATGATCTGAAGCCAAAACAACATATGGGGGGATGGAAGTAATTTGGGTACCCCAGGAAAGAAAGGATCACTTTTAGTATGAAGAAAGTAACGAACCCAATATGGCTGATAATTTCAGCAGTCATTTTGTGTACTGGATGTTTTCTACCGTGGGCGGCAGAGGTTGACGGATTAGGAGAAGCGAATGGTATGGACGGAGATGGCCAACTTCTTATTGTCTTTGGAGTCATTCTCATCGTTATCGGCTTTTTACTTGTTGCCGAAAAAGTAAAACGAAAGGCGTACTTTGCAGCTTTTATCCTCTCAGGCCTAAGTCTTCTCATTTCAATTTATGACATGAATAATATAGGAAGTGCCGAGGGAGCAACCGTTAATATATCTAATGGTGAGGGAGCAACCATTAATATAGGAAGTGTCGGGGGAACAACCATCGAATACGGAATTGTGATCTGTTTAATCGGCGCGGCACTGGCATTTGTCTTTTCCGTACGAGGCGTTTTCACAAAAGCAAAAGAAACAGAAATAGACCACGGAAACAAGCATTCAACCCCAAAAATGACTAATAAAACAGAAACTACTGAAGGAGAATAAATGATGAAGAGAATTTCTATAATTTCACTCGCTGTACTCACTTTGGCAATAACTGCGTGTGGGGGATCAAGTGGAGAATCTAGTGACTCTGCTCAGGACCGGGCTGTGGAACGCTACGCTGAGCTCCTTGAAGGCGTTGGCGCAGAAGACGTCGATGAGTTCAGTGCTTGTGTACTGCCAGTTTTGAAAGAGACGAGTGGTCTTTCATGAGATGATATTGCAACTAGGTTAGACAATTCTGCCACCTTTGAAGATTCTGAAGAACAGTTTGATGACGTTCCAGAACCTGATGATAAGGGCCAAGCTACACTTCTAGCCTGCTTTTCAAAATTGAGTGAAGATGATTTACAGAAAATTATTTTAGGAGAGACGGTGGCTGCGGACGCTCCAGAAGTTTCTCGAAGTGTTTCTGAGATCGCAGATGGAATAGTGGAAAATTTTCGAGAAACTGGCGCTCTGTCTGAAGATCAAACAGCTGAGGAAGTCCGAACTTGGGCCGAATGCACTGTGACAGCCCTTTTGAATGCTGGTTTTAGTGAAGATGATCTCTACGGCCACTTCATAGGAGGTGCTTGGAGGAAAGATATTTTTGATGCGAGGGTAGATGCCCCCATCCGGAAACAATGCCCGAGTCTCTGATGAGGATATTTGGAGATACGCCGTTGATGACTATAGCTCTGGGGCTCCCTCTAGGGTTTCCGATGCCGAGGTTACGACTTGGGATTGTTTCGGCGAGTAAGTAATCCCCTCAATAAACGATAACTCAAGTGAAAGTAAGGGTTTATTGTGCTCTGTTGCCTCGTATGAGATCTGTGTGCCCATCCCACTCATCTGCTGCTTTTTTCCATCCTGCGAAGACGTCTCTGATACCCGGGTTGTCTCCATGGAGTTCGAGGAAGCATCCAATTGCTTCGCGTGTGTCAACGTAGATGACGTTGGCGACTGACCATAGTGATGACGCTACTGGGAAGCCTGCGGCCTCATATTTCTCACCTTCTTTTTCAATGTCGTCGTCGGGGACGAGCATCCCGATGTGATGGAATCCTTCTTCTCCTGCTTGGAACATGTCTCGGTAGATTGATGGGCCTTCATCGTTTTGTTGGATGAACTGGACATGGGTATCACCGTGATAGCCGAATCCGTAATCCAATGGGACTGTCATTTTGTCTCCTCGGTATAAGTGACGGTCGCCCCAGTGCCCTTTCGTTACGAAGAATGGTCCTGCTCCGGTGACTCTGTTCCATTTTTTGCACGCTTCTTCAATGTCGTTGACAAACCATGCGTGCTGCACGATTGGGTATCTAATTAGTGGTTCCATACGTCCTCCTATGTGTATGTTGCATCAGGTTGGTGGAACTTCCAAAAGGGATATGAAGTTTCTTGGTGTGTGCGCCTATTGTGTAGGTATGGCTGGTTCAACGTCACAATTCTTTGATGAGGTTTTAGGTGAGCGCGCTGGTGTGAAGAAAGAATTAGCAAATATTCATGATCTCGCATGGGATGTCGTTGATAAATCGTTATTGAGTCTGTGCAAGTTACGGATTGCAATGATTTTAGGGTGTGATGAGGAAGTAGAGTCTGCGAGACAGTACCTTAATCCCTCTAAGGCTGACGCTATTGCGCAATGGGCTTCATCAAATATTTTTACAGATGGGGAAAAGTCTTGTTTGCGCTTCACAGAAGAATTCATTATTGACGTTTCATCTATTCCTGATGCTTCGGCTGTCGCTGTTAGTGAACATCTTGGTGAAGAGGGGTTTGTGACGTTTGTGAATGCGTTGTTGGTTGTGGAGCAACGAATCCGATTATTGCTCGTGTGGAGCAAACTCATCGGAAGCACGGGTACGTGATGCGAACGCAACGAGTAGAGTCTTCATCTTTTAATGCGTTGTTTCGTGAAGCGTTGTCGCGATGGCAAGAAGAAGTAGTCCAATTGGATTTGGTTGATCCGGTTACGACTGAGATGGTTCGTTTGCGTTGCGCTGAACATCATGATTGCCATACGTGACGTTCTCTGCGTCTAGCAGTTGCTAGAGAACATGGTTTAGATGAGGGCACTGCACAAAAAGCGTTACGTAACGGGGAAGGTATGGAGGCGCACCATGCAGCAGCTACAGCATTTGCCACAGGCTTAATGACACAACCAAACTCGATAACGCAGGAATTACTTAAAGAGCTTCGGGAGTTCTTTAATGACGATCAGTTGATTGAGTTGACGTTAGATGTGATGAAGTGGAATTATCAGAAAGTTTCCGTTGCGTTGGGCACCGATCGGGAAATCCGTGATGGTGAATTAAGCGAACTCCATTTTGATGAAAATGGAAAATGGTCGTTTAGCTAAAACACTCTCCACTCTTCAGGTTTGCGGCCTAGTTGGATAAGACGTTCAGTGACTTGAAGCGGGGGTTCAGGAGGTTTACCTTCTCGGACTTCCTGAAGGTGGTCTCCGTCTTCTGCCCATACGTGACAGGTATTGATATTCCCTGCGAGCATGTTTTCACGGTTTTTATCGACTGCGCCTGGGGCAATACCATCATCTCGTCTTTTGCGTACCGCCATTGACCAAGTTGCCTGCACGACGGCAGGAGCCATTGCTTGCAGTAACGCTGTTATATGTGTGCAGCCTCTTGGTCCGCCAAATAGTTCACGTACTTTGTGGGTAAATCCTCGAGCGATGTTTAAGCCAATAAGGTTTTTGTAATGGTCTAGGATGCGGGGACATGACGTATGAGGGTGCGTTTCAAATCCAGCTTTTGCATCAATGATTTCAAGTTCTGGTACTTTTACTTTCATTTCGATCTGCATTTGGTGTATTTCAAGTTCATCGGGGTCATCAATGACATAGAGTCCTGGTGGCTTCGTATCTGTGATGGCTCCTCTAACGAGCATTTCTGATTCGTTTAGTCTGTAGACGCGGGTCTCATACCGGCGAGTATGAATGATGTCTAGGTCGTCGTCTGGTGGCAGTAATGAGGGGGCTGTGCTGTCAATTGTCATGGTTTTAGTATGTCTGGCCTTGTAGTGTTCGCCACGTATTTGGTGAAATGATGTGCAAGTTGATGGTTTCTAAGACAACATGAAGTTATGGTTACTGATTTATTTGACCTAAACGACCATGTTGCTGTGGTGACTGGTGCTAGTAGGGGCATTGGTAAAGGTATCGCTATTGGTTTTGCGCAAGCAGGTGCGAAGGTTGTTATTGGGTCGCGAAGTGAAGAGGATCTTTCAGTAGTTGTTGATGAGATTAAAGCTTTGGGTGGTGAAGCGGTGTATGTAGCGGGAAGCCTTTCAGAGCGAGAGGGGATGCAGCAACTTGTTGATACGGCTGTGAGCGAATTCGGTGGAGTATCAACGGTTGTGAATAATGTTGGCGGGTCTATGCCTTCAGCTTTTATGGATACCACTGAACGTGCGTTCAGTGATGCGTTGGAGTGGAATGTCAAAACTGCCTTTGACTTAATGCAGATTAGCGCTCCTTTTTTAGCTGAATCTCTGAACGGTAGTGTGGTCAATATTGCATCGGCTGCGGGCCGGTTCCCTAGTAGAGGATTTGCTGCGTATGGCACTGCAAAGGCTGCAATGATTCAGCTCACAATCCATGCATCTCTTGATCTCGCTCCTAGAGTTCGTGTTAATGCGATAGCGCCTGGTGCGATAAAAACGTCGGCTCTTGACATTGTGCTTACGAATGCTGATATTCATGATGCAATGGTTACTGGAACACCCATGCGGCGTTTGGGCGAAGTTAACGACATTGCCGCAGCCGCAATTTATCTGGCTTCGCCTGCTGCTTCGTATGTGACTGGCCAGGTATTAGGTGTTGATGGGGGAATACGGTCATCGAACTTTGATATGGGAATCCCTGATATTTAAGTATTGATCATCACAGAGCGCCCTAAAGTCACCGCTTTAGCAGGGTCAATTACCTTTGGGCCATCTCTTCGTACAGACAGATGAACGGTCTCTCCGTTGCGAACGCGTAATTTTCGTTCGCCATCAAAGGCAAGTAGTACCTCTCCTGTTACTTCAACCTTCTCCCCGAACGGAAGCGCTCTAACGTTATGTATTCCAATGCTGTCATAATGCCCCGGGGCCGTGGGGGCTTTAATAATCGTTTCATCCTTTCCACTCCCAATTGGAGCAAATTGAACTAGTAGTGCATGTTCATCTTGTCCTGTAACTGGGTGAAGCAAACCTCCAACAGATGAAAATCCAATAGCGATAGGGTCTGCCTGAGTGAGGATTGCGAGGACCATTGTTTTCGGGTCAAAGAGTTCGAGCGACCCAACGTAGGGATCATTAACAGCAACTGCGTCAATTAAAGCAATATCTGTATCCTCTCCATGGTCAGATATGTGAATCAATTTTGATTGATTTGAAACTTCTTCAATATCAACAGCTTCTATTGCAACAAGGCCGAGCGCTGTTCCAGCAACAGTTGGTTCAATGAATACCGGAAACGCATTATTCGTGCCAGTTGAAATAGGAATAACTGGAATATCCCTCCAACCCTTCGTGACCGCTCGGTTTGTCCCATCACCACCCAACACTGCTACACATGGAACTCCCATATCATTCATCAGCCGTGCAGCGATGGTTGAATCCTCCTCAGTAAATGTCATCGAATCATTCACATAATTCACATTGATATCTCTGAGTGTTTCGGTAGCTCTTCGCACAATTTGCATAGGTTCATAATTCGCATAAAAAGTTCGTATACCAACTGCGATTGAACCAAGAACGATTCTGCGAACAATGCTGACCTTATCTTCTAACGTTGAACGCGCAGCAGCAGCTACTGCTCTTCGAACATCCCCACCAGACCTAGGATTGACAATAAGACCTACAGTTTTATCCACCTCGTTGAATTTATAGCAAATATGCACTGGAGAAAAACAATAGTGTGCCATTTTCCACTACCGCTACTCAACAACATGAGCTAGAATTAGAATATGCCTTATCAAACTAACGATCATCATCCTGCATTTGAAGAGTATTGTGAAACAATATTTGAACTCCAGGAAGATGGTGTCGATGTAATTCAAGCGCGAATCGTTGAAAGACTTCAAGTTTCAAGACCAGCTGTTTCAGAAATGATCAAGAAGATGAAGGACGCTGATCTAGTGCTATTCAATGGCAATGCAATTTTCTTGAGCGATAAAGGCAAGAGATTAGCTAATCAGGTTGTTCGACGCCACCGATTAGCTGAACGATTTCTCACTGATGTTCTCGGCTTGAGCTGGGCAGAAGCTCATCATGAAGCGGGGAAATGGGAACACGTAGTCTCTCCTCGAGTTGAGGCCGCTTTCTTAAAATTGCTTGAAGACCCGACAACCTGTCCGCATGGAAACCCAATTCCAGGTTCTGATTATCAAGTTCCTGAGGGTACGTCAGCACTCGCTGAAATAAATGTTGGCAATGAATTTGTTATTGAGCGAATACCTGAAGAATTAGAATTCCAACCTGGTTTACTTGAATTCCTTGAAGACGCTAACCTCATCCCCGGTATTACTGGGAAGGTCACTGCCGTTTCTCCAGATGGCACAACCACCGTGGATGTCAGAGGTAGCCAAGTTGGTGTAGGTGCCTTCGCTTCTCAGAGAATACTTGTCTGCACACCTTAAAGATAGCCCCGAGCAGATGCTTTAAAAGTTTTGTGAGCTTCTTTTGCTTTTTGCTGAATTAGGCGAACCACATGCATTGGTATTATCCAGTGAATGAGACACTTCTTGGACAAGGCAAGCGCCGTAACCAACCAGAACCAGTTCGTTTAACATCTCATCTGTTACTAATTCATCGAGAGATATCTGAACTGTTGTTACACCCAGAAGAGAATCTGGTGTGATTGTTGCATCGACTGGTAATGAAGAAATTCCGTCAATATCGGCTTGTTCTAGTGCTTCGTAAACAGTTTCAGGTCGAAGAGTAGTACTGAACCACCGCGCCATAGGGTTGCCTTCAACGCTTCTATAAATTCCAACACCGGAGTCATTTATAGCTCCGCAAATTGAAAAGTCTTTTATCCATCGCGTGAAGTTAGGTCTACTTGGGCATGCACTTGATGCAATCAATCGTCGTATTTCGCATAATGTAAACTCAGCGCTTGGATGATTACCCGCTCGGTAATCAGTTCCTTCTTGACTTGTTAGCATCAGCTCAGCTCCAGGAATTAAGTGAGCTATCGCTGTTGCTAATCGAAGCTGTTCGAACTTGTCCCCCATCTGGACCACCGCTTTAAAGATAGAAACTGTGCGGCCGCACAGCCAGCCGCACAGTTTCTAGATCTTTTTTTGCTTTTGTTATATGTAGTTGTGGACACAGGTCAGCATCTGGGGAAGTTATTAAGCGATGTTTTCCGTAGTCCACATTTTTTATATTAGGCATACTTAACATTATTTGCAAGTCGTACTTGTTAAATTTTTAAATTAATCTTCAACAATATTTTCTTTAAAGGAATTGATTGAAGACTGCCACTGAACACGATCTACTTCACCTCGCCCACCGATTGATTCTGCTAGGTCCCAACCCATGCCTAGTGTGTGATGAAGGTTATCCGGAACGAGAAATCCCTGACGCCCAAAAGGTACGATTCGGCCAAGTGATTCTCCCCACATTAAAAGAGCTTCTCGATCATTCATAGTCTCCCGTTCAAAAACTGGGTAAACCGAAGGAAGTCGCTTAGTGCGAGTCTCAACATACCTGGGATTTGGCAAGCCGAGTTTCTGAATGTCGGAGATCACTATTTCACCAATTTTTTGATCTGAACTTTCCCACACGTCATCATTCACCCAACACGGGATTTCAGCACAAAGAATCGTAAAATCTTCTGGATCCTCTCCGCTCCTATAGTTCTTCGGTTCGGAAAGTCGAGCAATGCGCGTTTCTTGACTAGGAAGATAGTGAGCGTCATATTCTGTGTACTGCTCTTGATCAAGAATAAGGTAGGCAAGAACCATCCCTCTTACTCGCAGAGACGATGCAGCTGATAGAACACCCTTGTCTGGTTTTGGTTGAATAATTTCTGTCAATTTTGTTAATGGCGCAGTTGACCAGACATGCTCAACAGTTAGGCTTTTTTCTCCAGCTGATATCTGACAAGTGTTACTCTCAGAACGGATTTCTGTGACTGGAGAGTCAAGGTGTATTGACCCTCCTTGATCTATAACAGCATTGGCGATTACTTCAACGATCTGGCCATACCCCTTTTTAGGATATAAAAATGTTCTTCCAGCAGGTGTCGAAGACTTAACGAGGCGCTTAATTATCGCTAACGGAGATGATGCCGACACTCGTCTTCTGGCTTGCTCGCCATCAAGTTGGTCGGCTGAAATTCCCCAAAGTTTTTCAGCATAAGGAGAATAGAATTCTGAAGCTACCGTCTTCCCTAACCGGCTAGTTACTTCGTCCTCAAATGTTAGGTCGGACCGTTTCTCAAATGGGCGCTTCAGGATATCTAATCCTGAATGAAGCGAGAAACTAAGCGGAAGGTGACGAATCATGTTTGTTGTCCGGAGCGGGAAGGAAACCCACCTATCATAAAGACGAATCCTTCCATTACGTTCTCTTGACTGAAGGTCATCTCCTAACAATTCAGAAATTCTTTGGAGTAAGTGAGGTGGTGTTGATGGATGAAGTCGGTGCGACCCGTAATCGACTCGTAATCCATTGATTTCGAAACTCCCTGACATCCCCCCGATTGATGGGGCTCCTTCAAAGACTTCAACATCATGCCCTAATTCAAGTGCTCTCAATGCGGCCATCAACCCGGCAGGGCCTGACCCAACAATTGCTATTTCAGTCATACTGTGTTCCAAATAAAACCATTAGGTTGTCGTCTTTCTCTCCATTATGTAAAGTAAGCCTAATTAGTTACGTAAACTAGGCTTGAATAACTTTACAATAATTTTTTAAAATAATGACACGTGCAATTATTACCGGTGTGGCCGGATTTATAGGATCCCACCTATCAGAAGAGCTCCTAAAGAGAGACTACACCGTTATAGGTATCGATAATTTTGATCACTGGTATGACCCAGACACTAAATACAAAAACCTAGAGCATTCTTTAGCACACCATTCATTTGAACTCATTAAAGATGACATCAGAACCATTAACTTTTCATCTTTATTTGAAGAAGGCGATACGGTATTTCACTTAGCAGCAAGGCCCGGCGTACAAGATTCTTGGGGTAACGGCTTCCTAGACAATGTAGAGATCAACATATACGGGACACAGCGAATTTTTGAAGCAGGACTTGAAACAAATGTCAGAAGAGTAGCTTTTGCCTCAAGTTCATCAATCTATGGATCAACAGCTAAAGATGAAGGTAGGCAGATTCAGCCCATAAGCCCATACGGTGTATCGAAAGCTGCGTGTGAACAACTCGCAACCGTTTATCATGAACGAGGGTTAAGCTTGGTCCCGCTTCGTTATTTCACTGTGTACGGTCCACGTCAAAGACCTGACATGGCGATGAATAGACTATTTCGCGCTTCTCTTCCTGGTTCCTATAGATTCCCGCTACGAGGAGATGGAACCCAATCAAGAGAGTTTACGTTCGTCAACGATGTTGTTGAGGCCACAATACGTGCTGGTTTTCATCTTGACATATCAAGTTTGGAAGCATTCGATATCGGTGGTGGCATCTCCGCATCACTTAATGACGTTATTCAAATGATCCAAGAAATAACTGGATCTCAACCACGTATAGATAATTTTCCATTGCCTCCAGGCGACCCTCAAGTAACCATGGCATCAACGCAGAACACGAAAGAGGCACTTGAGTGGCAGGCATCAACTTCCCTCATTGATGGCCTCCACAGCCAATATTTGTCACTGAGAGATAATTTAGTTCCGTCAGCTTAAAACTTATTGAGCGTGTTCAGATACCTGTTTAGAAATCTTTAATTTGGTTCTTGTCCCTTGAATTTTAAGTGTCTGCGTTTTTGTTTCATATCGAATAAAAGATTTCGTGGGAGAAGAACCTGATGTAGATACAAGAGTCAGAATGGAAAAGAACACTATTCCAAGTAACCAAATAGTGTTTAGTAAGAGCGCTGACTGGTCGTAATTCGTGAAGTCAGGGAGGATAGATGACAATGCCCTGTAGATGGGATACGTCGTTTCGTGAAAATCGACTACAAGAGTTCGGCGATCTGTTGTCGCCTCAAACGCCAACCATAGCCATGCTGCAGTCCCCGAAATCCCACCAAGGTAAATGAACCATCTCCATAGTCTGAATTTTTCTGCAAGCATCGCCATTGAAATGATTACTGCTGGCAAAATAACGACAAGTTGCCGACCTGGCCACCACCAACCGTGCATGGTTAATGCAACCCATGTAGCTACAGCCCATCCAACACAGACACATAAGAGAAGCGAACTCGTTTCCTTGAAACGTTCTTTTATCATGAATGCAAATGCAGGGATCAAAGCAATAAAAGCTGGTGTCCATGGAATTAAACCAAACTCTTTATCTAATAAAAGGCCAGATAGTCGTCGTGTTCGCGCTCCTATATTTGGGTTTCGCCCTACTACTTCGAATTCGCCATTCACGAAATGATCCCCAGTTGCATAAACAGTCCATCCTCCATAAATGCGTTTGTGAATTATGAGATAAACTATGGCGGAAATTGCCATGACTGCTGTGAAAAAATATGTCTTCTTTTTTTCGTTGCGCCAATTCTTGTAGAGAAAATACGCTACTAACGCAGCTGTTACCGGAACGTACTTTACTGACAGCCAAGGCAATGCTGTTAACGAAAAAGTTAAAGCAATGATATTCGCACGCGTGGCTGTTCCAGTGATAATCCCTAATGACGTTATGAGAGCAAGCGCTGCTGGTATCTCTGGATAAATCTGTGTTGCGTACGATGTCATCGGCGGAGACGCGTAAAGTATTGCAACAACAGCTGTTGCAATATTTGCCGATATATTAAACCGTCTAACAGCAACCCAGAGCGTAGCGGCCGCTGTGATTGCAGCTAATACTGCTAAGGCAATCTTTGAAGCCAGCCAGCCACCAAGACCCATCGGTATCGAAAGCAAAAGAGGAAGCAATGGATCATGTGGGCTTATCCTTTGCCCAGAGTCATTCAAATCTATTGTTTGTTGATTTAATCGCAACTCATGAAACGGCAAATACCGTTGCTCATCAAGTTCATCACTTATATCAAGATCAAAATCTTCTGCAAGGCTTAACGCAGTTAATAAATATTGGGGTTCATCCACACTAATTTTCGCACCATATGTAGCTCGAGCGTTAATCGCGGTCACAGCTACAAGTAACGTGCTTAAGAAAACGAAAAGTAATTTCAGTTTAAAAGAACGCATCAGAAATGGTCAGCTTTTCGAATAACTAAAAACCAGGTGAGCACAAATGATATGAGCACAAGCACAAGTGCCATAATGCCAGCTTCAGCAACAAATGCGTCTTCAAAGGAACTAAATATTCTTGTTGCAAGCGTGGAGAAGCCAAGGGGAGAGATAAGAAGCGTAATTGGTAATTCCTTCATAGTAGAAAGAATGACTAAACCCGCTGCAGCTCCAAGACCAGGAGTCATCAATGGGAGGTCAATTCTGAGGAACCTGGATCCTCGTTGAACTCCAAGAGTTCTTCCTGCATCCTGTAATCGTTGAGGAACTGCTGCAACCGCAAGAAGGACAACACCCATTGCAAGAGACCCAAAGCGCACAACATATGAAAATATGAGTAACGCTTTTGTGTTATTTAATAAGTCAAACGCCCAATCCGTCCGCAAGGTCCAAAAACGCATTGCTAAAGCAATTAGCAATCCAGGCAAAGCAAAAGTTGCTATGACAACTGCATGAGAAAAACTTCCAATTCGTGACTTGTACTTTGCGACAATGTACGCAACCGGAAGCACCGCGAGAACAGCTGCGATTCCAGCCAGCACACTTATTGATAATGTGTTCCAAGAAGATTCCCATACCTGTTCACGGTCAATAGTAAGCGGACGTCCGCCAACGGTTGAGCGGAAAATGCCATCTGAAGCCCAATCACCTATAGCTAGAAGAGGAGCCCCGATAGAAAGGAGACTAACGAACGTCGTGAAGATGAATGCAGGTGTTCGCCATTTCCCCAACTCATACTCAAGTGATTTGCCCATGACTACTTCATCTGTTTTAAAAGCAACACGAGAAAATATTCGCTCAGAAAGAACAATCACGCCTGCTAAAAGCAACAATATGAGACTTAGTGCAAGTGCTACTGATTGGTTCGCGAGTTGGGCTGTAAAGATGCTTCGAGTCAGCGTGTCGTACCTCATTAATTGAACAGCGCCGAAATCACTGATCGTATATAGGAAAACAATGAGTGTCCCTGCTGCAATGACTGGACCAGCTTGAGGGAGAACTATTTTCTGAAATGTTTTAATTGGTGATTGACCAAGGACACGTGAACTTTCTTCTAAGGATCGTGGTAATTGTCGAAAGCGAGCGGCTACTGGAAGATACACATATGGGTAACAAAATAATGTTAAAACAAGCCACGCCCCAAAAAAACCTCTCATTTCAATTGTTTGTTCCACTCCTAGTGTTGATAGGAATCGATTCGCCAGTCCACCTGGATTCATTGTTCTAATAAAAGCCGCTGCGCCGAGAAATGTTGGGAATACCAATGGGATAGGAAGGAGCACCTTCCATACTTTGCAACCATATATGTCAGTGCGGCTCGTAAACCATGCGAGTAATGTTCCTACTACAGCAGTTGTAGCAGATACAGCTAGTGCTAGTGATACGGATCTCCAGAGTGGAGAAAGTATTCTCTCAGTACCAATAAGGCTTATAGGGTCTGAATCTTCCGTTAAGTTTCGCCAAATCAGATAGATGCCAGGAAAGCTAAATAGAACGGCAAGCGCAAATACAACTGCCCTTAATCCAATTGGGGCGCCCCGCTTAATTTCTATTTGTGTCACCTATTAAGGATGCCACTTGCCTCAACAATTCGCGACGCTTCTTCAAAACCTCCGCCAAGTTTATCAAAATCAACTGACCCAATTTCAAGCGCTGTTAACGCAGGAAGCGCAGCATTGGGTAATACTCCAGCTGCTAGGGGATACTCAAATGTCCGGTCAGTAAAGTACTGTTGAACAGGAGCAGTTAATAGATATGCAAGAAGGTCTTCAGCAGCTTCAGCGTTCTCAGATGATGCAAGTTTTGTAGCAGCCGTAATCACAAGGAGAGAACCGATGTCATTATCATTAAAGCTGTAGTTCAAAGCCTTATGAGTATCTGGGTTAGCAGCTACTTCTTGATAGTTGTAGTAATGGTTAACCAATCCCATTGATATTTCGCCTCGGCCTGCAGCTTCAACAATTGATCGATTATTGGGGTAATATCTCGCATCATTATCGACCATGTCATTTAGCCATTGTGTGGCGGTTTCTTCTCCATATTGGTCAATGAAGACTGTGAACCAGTCTACGAAAGATCCATTTGTTCCAGGAATAGCAACCTTGCCTTTAAATTTTGGATCTGTTAAATCAAAAACTGAATCGGGTAATGTTTCGGGACTGAACTCATCAGTGTTGTAGACCAACACACGCTTCCGACCTGAAAAACCGATCCATGTTCCTGTAGCAGAATGATTTTGTTCATCTACTAGCGAAAGAACATCTTCCCCGATCTGGCCAAGTAAGTCTTTAGACTCCAAGTACCCTACTGGTCCTGGGGACCGTGAAAGGAAAACATCTGCCTGTGTCTTCGAGCCTTCCTCATTAAGAAGTAGCGCCAAATCAATAGAGGAACCCCAACGCACTTGAACGCTGGTTCCTGTTTCACATGCAAAGGCTTCAAGTACTGGATTGATCAGATTTTCGGTTCTTCCAGAATAAATGGTTACTGAATTGCCATTACCTCCGGAGCATTCACCGCTATAGATTTCTGCAGCACGTCCATCAAGGAACTCTGGATCTCCACCTCCACATCCAAATAGTAGAGAGGCTATTAAAACTGTTGAAAGAAAAATTCGGGTTGTCATGACAAAGAATCATATCCTGACTTTTCAAAAAATGTAAAGCTACCCTAACATATTGTAATGAATTTTTCTTTTAAACACAGTAAGATCAATGACCCAAAAGTTATCGCTGGTTTTTCCATAATCAGTTTTTTGGTTGCTGGTATCATCATCTTTCAGCTTCTCGACTACACGGCATTTAAAGATGCGCTCCAGCAAGCCAGCGACAAGCCAGCAGAAGTGGTTATTGCCATCTCTGCATTTCTAATTGCATTTATCCTAAGGGCGATTGCCTGGAAAAAAGTGTTGCCATCAATGTCTTTAGGGCAAAGCCTCGCTGGCATTCATTTGTCGCTTGGAGCAAACCATGTTCTCCCACTACGCCTTGGTGAGCCCCTAAGAGTCGTAAGTATCACTAAAAGAAGTGACATATCTCTTGACGCTGCAACGGCTTCTACACTCACATTACGATCTGCAGATATTTTGTCTTTAATTGCGATCGGAGTCATTATTGCTCCATCAGCTTTTTCTGACATCCTTGGCTGGTTTGGTTGGTTGGTTGTTGGGCTAGTGCTTGCGATCGCTATCACATCTTGGAAATGGTTAAAGGGAATAGTTGAAAGAAATGATGCCGTTACCCTACCTGGGCCAACAGCTATAGGACTTACTGCTATTGCGTGGATCTTAGAATCAGTTTTAGTTTGGCAAAGCGCTCACTGGGCCGGACTCGATGTCTCTTGGCCCGATGCATTACTTGTAACAACTGTTGCCGTAGCAGCCCAAATCGCTGCTATAGCCCCAGGCGGGTTTGGAACATATGAAGCAGCCGCGGTTGCCGCTTATGTAACTCTGGGGTACGACGCCGAAATAGCTCTTGTTGCATCTTTAACTGCACATGCGCTTAAAACAGCCTATTCATTAATAGCTGGAGCAGTAGCAATGATTTCTCCCCAGCCAAGTTTCATAGGCAGGTTTAGATTACAAAGAACAAAAGAACTCCTTCCCCAAAGCCACAACCCAGACAATCCTATCCTGCTATTTTTGCCAGCATTTAACGAAGAAGACGCCGTCGGCGACTGCATTAACCGTGTCCCACAAACCGTCTGCGGATTACCCGTCCAGTGCTTAGTCATAGACGATGGGTCGGCAGACAAAACAGCTGAGATAGCAAAACAGGCAGGCGCAGAAGTTATTTCACTTGAATCTAATCAGGGACTAGGTGCTGCTGTCAGAGTCGGTTTATCTGAAGGAGTAAGACGCCAATCAAGCGCCATAGTTTTTGCAGATGCAGATGGTGAATACCCTCCTGAGGAACTAGAAAACCTTGTTGCTCCTATCCTCAAAGAACAAGCAGATTACGTTGTCGGAAGCAGATTTCTCGGCGACATTGAATTTATGCGACCACATCGACGATTTGGTAATCTTGTACTTACAAAAATCCTATCAATTATTGCAAGACGCAAAATTACAGATGGACAAAGCGGGTACCGAGCATTCTCTCCAGCAGCGGCCGAATCTGCAGAAGTAATTCACGATTTTAATTACGCACAAATCATTACATTAGACCTGCTTGCAAAAGGGTACGTTTATCTTGAGGTCCCCATTAGCTATCATTTCCGAACCACGGGTGAAAGTTTCATTAAACTTTTCCCGTATCTACGGAAAGTTGTTCCAGCTGTTTACAAAGAACTCAACAGTGTTTAAGCCATTGCTAGACCCGAATTATTAATTTGGTAGACAGTGTTGCAGTTTTAAAAAGCTTGCCTAAGATAGTATGTTAGGTAACCCTTATACCCCAATAAATGGAGGAAATTTTGAAATCCAAAAAATATTTACTATTAGCCTTGCCGGTTGTAGCTGTATTCAGCTTAATCGCAGCTAGTTGTGGTGATGATGACGGAGGATCAGTTAGAGACCTCGACAGTTCAGAGAGTTCATCAGGTTCCGGTTCTAGTTCAAGCTCAGCCTCAGCATCTAGCTCAGGCTCCAGCTCTGGATCAGCATCTGGATCAGCATCTAGCTCAGGATCTAGCTCAGCATCCGCAGTAGCTTCAGCTTCTGCTTCTGCTTCTAGCTCAGGCTCATCTTCAACAGCAGCCGGAGTACCAACAGCTGATGCGACGCCAGAAGATGGCGGGTACGCATATGCATCAAACGTTGACACCCACCGACTAGTCGTTCAAGACATCTGCGATATCAACGCTATCGTAGGTGACTATAAGTGGAGCGAAGTTGCTGAAATCTACGCCAATGGTGTTCACTCAGTGAAGTCCGATGGTTCAGTCCGAACAATCGGTGGCTTTGCAGCTGGTGAAGGCAAGAAACATGGTATTGATACTTACTATGGAACTGCAACCCCACTAGACGATTTTGTCAGTGCTGCACTTAACGGAACAGGCGTTTGGGAAGGTGAATCAGACGCTGTACGTAAACAAGGTGTCCAAAAAGGAATCATGAACCAAACTATGATTGCATGGGTCGTTCACGAACTTAATGCTGCTCTTGCAAAAGCTGCAGATGGCAACTTTGACGTAGCATCAGGTGCTGTACATAACTGGGATGAAGCATGGGCGTTCTACGCTGGTGCAGCCCCAGAATGTGGACCATTTGCAACCGCTAATAAGCGAGCCAAAGATTTCGGAACTCTCGGATCAGATGGCGAAACCGCTCTAGCGAACGAAGGACTGCTACAAGCAATGATTGATGGCCGAGATGCCCTACTCGCTGGTGACGAAGCAGGAACAATCTCAGCTGCACGTGAAGCTACAAAGCATGTATTCATAACCTATGCTCAAGCTACAATCAAGTATGCATCAAAGGTCTATTCAGACCTAGAAGCTGGTGATACTGAAGCAGCTCGAGTCCACCAAGCTGAAGGTTGGGCGTTCTTTAGAATCATTGAACCAATTCTTGGAAATAATGGAATAGATACATCAGTAATTGATTCCATTCTTAACATGGAGAATGAACCTGGTTCAGGTAGCGTCGCTGATATTCAAGCAGTACTTGATCCGGTAATTGCATACTTTGGAATTACCCCTACTGAATTTGGCTCATACGGCTGATAATTAAGTAGAGCAAAAAATCATGACGGAGCCGGGTTCTGCAAAGAACCCGGCTCTTTCACTTCTAGAACACACACAGGGTTACCCAAACATCAACCCCTTGCAGAACAGAGCCCAGAAATTGAAGCTACCCGCCCTCGCTAATAACCCTCTCAAACAAAAGCTTAAATTTAAACTCTATTTCGGGAAACTTACTGTGGTCATTCCTGAATGCTTAACATCTACTCGATCCCCTACTTGATGCAACGGGGACCCTCCACGGCGACAACGCAGACCCACCCCAGTTGATGTCGTGATTTCATAAATAGTGTCATGCCCAAAATAGTCAATGCGAGTTATCAACGAGTCAGTACCTTCAATAAGTAACAATTCCTCGGGTCGAACGATTACATCCACTGCCCCATGTGCAACGTTACAAAGATTTACAGTTCCGATTGACGTTTCTGCTGTCTCACCTGAAGCGACACCAGTTATTTCATTCACTTCTCCTACAAAGCTAGCTACCCATGGGTTTGCAGGATGTCGATATAGCTCCCATGGTGTATCTTGCTGAACGACTCTTCCCTCATTCATCACAGCAACTTGATCGCCAAGGGTAAATGCCTCATCCTGATCATGTGTGACGAAGACACTAGTTACGTTCAAGAGCTTAAGCAGGTCAGAAACCTCTGAACGAAGTTCTACTCGAAGCCCTGTGTCAAGACTGGAAAAAGGCTCATCGAGGAGAAGGACGGAAGGTTGCGGTGCAAGTGCTCTAGTTAAAGCAACTCGCTGTTGTTGGCCACCTGATAGTGATGACGGCAGTCGATCAGCTAATTCTGATATTCCTACCATCTCAAGAAGTTCCATAATCTCTTTGGTAGGAGATTTTCGATCAGCTCTATTTAAACCAAAAACAATATTTTCTAGAACTGTAAGATGCGGGAAAAGCGCCCAATCTTGAAATACCAAACCCACATTTCGTTGCTCTGGGGCAATGTTTATTTGATCAGAGACAACATGCTTACGATCAAGGGAAACTGTGCCGCTGTCAATCTTCTGGAGGCCTGCTAGAACACGAAGGAGCGTTGTTTTGCCGCAACCGCTAGGACCTAATATTGAAAGAGAAGAGCCTTGTGGAGCATTCACACAAACATCTGTAAGAATTCTGCTTGACCCAATGTTCACAGTTACATTTTCAACTGATATTCCTGTTGAAGATTTGTCAACTTCAAGTTCTGATTCAAGAGTCAATCCTGCAACACCTATTTTATCAAGCATGCTTTACATGATAGTGGTTGTATATATTTTCTGCTATACCTAGGTTAAGGATGCTATATCTAACACAAGTAGCACACTGAGAAGAATAATAACTGAGACGTTGAGTGCTGTTATTCGCCATTTCCATTGGTGGTTAGATGAATGAAAGCGTTTGATGCTGAAGAGATTTGCTGCAATCCCAATTACGCTCGCCACAAGACCAATCCCTGACCCTACCCCTGACGCTATGCCTAAAGCCGGGGCAAATACAGGAAAAATCACATATGTGAAAGCGCATCGAATTCCCGATATCACCATTGCTGTAGAAAAGGTGTTTTGGGCCTTCTCATTGCTGACAATACTTGTTTCTTGGATCAGGTTTTCGCTGACTTCACTCACATATGTATCCTATCCTTTGTTTAACTTTCCTGATCAGTTTTTCATAGACACTTCGTTCACGCATTAAGCAAAAAATAACCTAAAAATAGCAGTAGCCAGAGCAGCGAGTACTACAACAAAGACAAAAGGCAATTTTTTCCAAAGAGCAATGGCGGCAACTATAACCCCGACAACTCTCGCATCTACAGTAAGTGAATTATCAGAACTAAATGCACTAGTAACAACAAGAGCTGCAATTAAAGGCGTCGGCAACAAGAGCGCTATTGATTTAAATTTCCAAGGCAGTTCACGACGGTTTCCAAAATATAGGGGCCCTAAAGCCTTGAGAATGTATGTTCCCGTTCCCAAAAATACGACCACCAGAGCAGCATCACTCATAACTATTTTCCTCTTGTATGATCCAGGGCCTAACCCAGATGATGGAGAACGCTGAGGCAATGACTGGAATGCCAGCTGGAGTAAAAGGAATTAAGATCATGGCAAGCAAAGAGCCAATAAAAGCAACTGTCCGATGTGTGGCATGCTCTAATTTATTCCAAATGAGGCCAAGGAATGCAGCAGGAATTGTTGCATCAATGCCAAGATCGGTGACTAGTGAGTCAGCATTTGCTAGAAGCGAGACACCAATGAGTGTGGTTACATTCCATAGTACGAAGACGCTTAGCCCACCCCACAAGTAACCGTATCGTCTGAGTTCATGTGTGTTCTGTGATGAGCCAATAGCTGTTGATTCATCAATCATGAGTTGTGAAATCCCAGCTCTCCATAGAAGAGACCCTTTTAGTGATGGAGCCATTGAAACTCCAAAAGCTAATGACCGAAGATTCAAAAGTAAACCCGCAGTAATAGCTGCGATTATTGTGCCATCATCAGCCAAAACAGAAACAGCGGCGAATTGGGACGACCCTCCAAAAACTATTGACGAAAATCCCAATGCCTCCCACACTCCAATGCCAGATTCTGCACAAAGTGCCCCAAAAGCTAGACCAAATGGCGCTATTGCTAGCCCAATGGAAATAGCTTGCGCCTTAATTGATCGACGTTGAGCATCACTTGTAGTCATAGTGTTATCAGGATAGGGAATTAATTTTGATTTGAGAATACTAAATTCAGATCAAACTAATAATGGCCCAAACCGCGGCGATAAGTCCTATCAATATCATTACAATTGAACGAAATAGCGGGGGTCGTTCAAAATCACTGTCTTTAGGAGCTTCCTTTGTGCTTAAAAGTGCTAAAAAATTTCCAACAGCTAACGCCCCCCCAAATGCCAAAACAAGGTAGACAATGAGATTCTCTCCAAGGAACATAATTTAATACTCTTCGTATTGTTCAGGAGTAGGGGCAGCATCGTCATCAGTCTTTGCCATATCAGCAAATTTTGTATAGTGCTTCAACCATGCAAGCTTGACTCTTCCTGTAGGCCCAGAACGATGTTTCGCTACTAGAACTTCAGCCATTCCCTGATCAGGTGATTCCATATCATAAACCTCATCTCTATAGAGAAACATTACGACATCTGCATCTTGTTCTATCGAGCCTGATTCTCGTAAATCTGAAAGCATTGGACGCTTATCCTGTCGTTGTTCAAGATTTCTACTTAGCTGGGATAGAGCAACGACTGGGCATTCAAGTTCTCGAGCCAGAATCTTTAAGCTTCGACTTATCTCAGATACCTCAACCTGCCTATTCTCAGCACGCATTCTGCCACTCATTAACTGAAGATAGTCAACAACTATCATCCCGATATTCCCCACTCTGCTTTTCAACCGACGTGCTTTCGCTCTGATTTCCATAACAGTAGTATTCGGATTGTCATCAATCCATAATGGAGCGCTAGATAACCGACCAACAGCATGGCTTATCTTGGTCCAATCATCATCCGTCAATTTGCCGATGCGCACCCTACTTGAATCAACTCGGGCTTCTGTACATAAAATTCTTTGGCTTATCTCATGCTCGCTCATTTCTAAAGAGAAGAACAGCACTGGTGCGCTTGTTTCCATTGCAGCATGTGCAGCGATATTCAGCCCAAAGCTAGTTTTCCCCATCGCAGGTCTAGCCCCTACAACGATGAGGTTGTTCGGCTGGAGTCCAGCAAGTATTCGATCTAACTCAGAAAATCCGGTTGCTGTTCCGGTCACTTCATCCCCTCGTTCAACGCGGGCTTCAAGTTGATTTAGTGTCTCATCTAAAAGGGACTCAAGCATTGAATAACTACTTGTGTCTCTTCCTTGCGCAAGACTAAACATAAGAGACTCTGCTTCATCAACAGCTTTGACGACATCATCTGGTTGTGAATATCCAATTTCCGATATTTCACGACCCGCCATTGTTAATCTGCGCATCTGAGCAAATTCATAAACAATTCGAGCATACTCAGTTGTATTTGTCGCTGCAGGAGTATTCGCCTGCAACTCAATAAGTGTTGCATTTCCTCCGATACCTTCAAGAAAGCCAGAGCGGTCTAATTCATCAGAAACCGTTACGATATCGGCTGGCTCTCCAGCAGCAAATAGAGCGGTAATTGCAGTAAAAATTTTTTGATGAGCTGGCTTATAGAAATCATCAACAGTGGCAATCTCAATAGCATCAGCAATTGCTTCTCTACTTAAAAGCATTGCTCCCAATACAGCTTCTTCTGCTGCAATGTTGTGGGGAGGAACGCGAACTGGTCGGCTTCGTTCCGGTGGTTCATCAGGAGGTAAAAATTGATCAGACATGTCCTATATACAATGGTGTCAGATGCCTGTGACATGCAATAGGAAAACTAAAAAAATCTGTGGATTTCATTTGATTTTCTGTGGATTAAAGAAGAAAAACTGTGCGTAAGTATTTAATAAATAGATGCAAACGCAATCAAATAGATATGTACCCAATAGATAGAGAATCTTGAGGTGCTTACCGTGTTATCCAATACATGGGATTCAGTTCCAGTTCCTAAAGATTGCATCTCCTATCAATAAAGAATTTGAGGAGATGAATAGGTTTGACCGTTGACTCTTTAGTCACCTTCTGCGACAACATCTAATGAAATCGCAAATTCCACATCTGGGTGAGGTTTGATGGTTATTTGGTGAGAACCCACTTCTTTAATGCTTTCACTAATCGAAATTAGCTTTTTGTCAATCGTAATGTTTTTCTGTTCAGCAAGTAATTGGCTGATATCAGCAGTTGATACAGAACCAAAAAGTTTGCCACCTTCACCAGCATTTACTGTGATGCTTAAAGATTCATTTTGCATTCTGGTAGCCATTTCCTCGGCTACAGCTTTTTCTTCAGAAGCACGAAGTTCTCGTGCTTGACGCATGTTTTCGGCTTCCTTTTCGGCGCCAGCCGTTGCTTTGTATGCTAATCCTTGCGGGATGAGTTTATTTTGGGCGTACCCATCTGAAATGGATACAATATCGCCTTTGTACCCAAGTCCATCTACATTAGTTCGGAGAACAACTTTCACTCTGCTGCCTCCTCAGTATTATTTTCTTGGCTAACTGGTTCAGTCTGAGGAATTGATTCAGTTGGCGCTTGTTCCTGATCATTAGTTTCTTTA
>CETY01047177.1_pt1 | contig 23058 bp, 19 predicted proteins | sample 361551 | NCBI WGS metagenome assembly CETY01 (sample SAMEA2623135, study PRJEB7988) | marine metagenome | biome: marine biome (ENVO:00000447); feature: deep chlorophyll maximum layer (ENVO:xxxxxxxx); material: "saline water (ENVO:00002010), including plankton (ENVO:xxxxxxxx)" | depth 45 m | reverse complement strand
ATTCTTCTTTGATTCTTAGAGTAGGGGTAGTCATAAATGCTGTTCGGTTCACTGTGGGATCAAGTGAGAAAAGAAATAAACCCTACAGGGGTGGGTCTTACGGTGTTTTATACAACCCCTTACCCCTAATCGAACTGCATTATGTAGCGCTGATAGTGGGGTGATGTGCCGTGCCCTCCACACATGTAATAAAAATAGAAAACCCCCTCGCTTGGAGGGGGTTCCTTTGGGGGGTAATTGTTACATTAAGCGATAGTTCATCTGTAGTAAAGCGATGTGACAACACGCACATATGTAACAAAACCTAGATGGTTTCGCATTCTGAATAATATGAAAGTAAATGACTTGAATTCAGAGTCCATCGCAGTAAAATTAAATGGGTGGCGGGAAAGCATCATATGTCAATAAACAAAAATTCCTCCTATGCCCAAAGTATTTTGAGCATAACAAAAAGATCTGTTTTTTTCTGTTGCTTCATTATTGCTGTTCTGCTCTCCCCTCTATGCATATCAGCTACTTCCGCAGATGAGCCTGAGCACTCAGTCACCTTCGAAGGAGGAGGTTGGGGTCATGGAGTAGGTATGAGCCAATATGGTGCTTACGGCCGAGCACTGGATGGTTATAATGCGCAAGAAATTCTTCAATTCTACTATCCGAATACACAACTAGTTGCATCACAATCAGTACCGGATGATCTCAATATTCACCTTTTTAGTGGAGAAGGCGCCACCATTACAACAAGTGGATCCGTGAGCTTTAAAGACTCAACTGGAGAGATTTTTAAGACTATTGAAAACCCATCAGTTCTGGCTGTCGCAAGAATTAATTCTTTGTTGACTATCTCGCTTCCTGATGGGACGAACATATGTATCGAAGAGGCCGAAAACGAAACAATCAATCACTGTTCAACTGACCCTATCTCAATTGATATTGTAGAAGGTGAGCCTGTACAGACTGAAGTAGTAAATCAGTTTACGAACATTGGGACCTCAGGTAACAGCTATCAGTGGGGAGTCCTTACGGTTCGTAACAGAAATCTTTCCGGAGGCGGCATTTTCGTGCTTCTGGAGGACTTACCAATGGATAAGTACTTATACGGGCTTGCTGAGGTCCCTGCCAGTTGGCCTAATGCAGTATTAGAGTCACAGGCTATCGCTGGAAGAACTTATGCAAACGCGCGCGTGAATTCTCGTAGAAACAATAGCTCTTGGAGTCTTCCTTGGGACCTTTATTCAACGGTTAACGATCAGCATTACACCGGTTTCACTAACGAATCCGGTGGAAGCTTTAATAATTGGAAGCTTGCTGTGGACGCTACGTCTCAGAACGTTATTCACTACAACAACAACCCAATTTATGCCTATTACAGTTCCTCGAACGGAGGCTACATGGAGTCGAGCGCTTACGTATTCTGTTCGGCAAGTAACCACCCTTGTTCGGACACTCCATATTTGCAGTCAGCAAAGGATACTTTTGATCATGCTAATAATCCGAGACATAGCTGGGTGAGGACTTATTCAGGGCAAGACTTAGGGAGATATCTTGCAGACTCCTCAATAGGTTCGATAGGAATAGTAACTGGGGTCCAAATCGGAGGGGATATTGGCGCTTCTGGGAGGACTGACCAAGCCGATGTGACTATCTTTGGAACTTCTCAAAATGTTACGACAAAGGGCGACACTCTCATGTATGCGATCAATAATGGCGTAAGAGCTGATGGCGGTGGATATGAGTCAGAGATTCTTTCAACAAAGTACTACATCAACGATTTCTATAATCCCATCAATGAGATAAATCAAAGCACCACCGGTGTATTGCCGGCTGGATGGAGAGCAGCAGAATCTGGAGATGGCTTCGGAACAACAACTGCCACTGGTGATTTTAATGGAGATAATTTGAAAGATGTCGTCATTGGCGTCCCAGGAGAGGGAGTCGGCCCTCAAAGCAACGCAGGGTTGCTTCATGTTGCTTTCGGTGGGTCAGGCGGCTGGGGTAATACTGTGACAACTTATCAGGGAGAGAACGGCTGGCCAGGAGTTGCCGAATCCGGAGATGGATTTGCTGCTACGGTTGCTGTAGGTGATTTTAATGGAGATGGATTCGATGACTTAGTTGTTGGAACTCCGGAAGAGAACCTTGGACGCTCGAATAAACTGAAGGATGCTGGAGTTATAACGGCGTCTTACGGATCTCCAACTGGGCTAATTAACCCAGTTTTAATGCATCAATACAGTCCAGGGATCGGAACACACTCGGAGATAGGAGATATGTTCGGTGCAGCGCTTGACTCAGGTGACATCAACGGTGACGGATATGATGATCTTGTCGTCGGGGTTCCTGGCGAGGGGATAGCCCGCAGGTCGAGAGCTGGAGCTATACATGTACTTTACGGATCTGCTTCAGGACTGAGTGGTATTGGTAGCAATCTATTTCATCAGAACACACCTGGAATCAAGAGCACCGCTGAAGTAGGAGACTCTTTCGGCAAATCCGTAGCAGTGGGTGACATAAATGGTGATGGATACGATGACATTGCAGTAGGCGTTCCCAGCGAAGGCGTGGGTTGGGGTCGGCGTGCTCAAGATCGGGCAGGGGCTGTCCATATTATATATGGTTCCTCAAGTGGCGCCTCAGCATCAGGCAGCCAATGGTTCTATCAAAATACTTCCGGCTGGCCAGACACCTCTGAAAAGGACGATTTCTTTGGTTCCTCATTAGATGTAGCGGACATTGACGATGATGGCTATGCCGACATAATCGTGGGTGTGCCAGGAGAAGATGTTGGTTCAAAAATCGATGCTGGAATAATCCAAATTGTGTATAACCCAGTAGGTCATGCAACGACGTCCACTAGCGTACAAACTTTAAATCAAGCAGTTCCTGGTGTCGCAGGAACCATAGAATCAGGATCAAAATTTGGTACATTTATCTTGGCGGCTGACGTTACAAATGATGGTATCGCAGACATACTTGTAGGAACTCCTAATAAAACAGTTGCAGGTAAACAAGACGCTGGGATCATTTCACTTTTCCCGACCATTGAAGGGAAACCATCTTTAACGAGTGATCAAATGTTTCATGTAAACCAAAGCATCTTCGCTGGTTCTGCTCAATCATCTGGTTTGTTTGGGACAAGCATTGCAGTGCTGGGAAATGACCTGATAATAGGTTCCCCAGGAAGGAAAGTTTCCGGTTTACCAAATGCCGGTGCTATCTATTACTTAAATCGATAGATATCTTGATGATGGGGGTGACGAAAGATGCCCGCTCTAACGAGATATAGTTAAATTCATGTTTTCAGCCCCAAATACGAGCTCTTTATCTCGAAAGGCTTCAAGAGGACGTCTATTAACAATGGCTTTCATGTGCATGGCTTTAATAATTTCTACTCTTGCGGTTGACATTGCTACTTCTGAACCAACGTTCGCGGACCATCAAAACCCTACTGATTCTTCATGGATGCCTTTTATAGGTGAGTATAAAATATGGTGCACTCTGGCTATTGGTACTGGACCTTGTGCCACCCATCACGGAACATGGGGAGTTGATTTTGATACTCCGATCAATGTACCCATTTACGCAACCGGTTCAGGTCACCTCAAACAATTATACGGAGGCTGTAGCATGTTCGGGGGCTCATGTAACTCCGGAGCAGGTAATTGGCTTTCAATTGACCATGGTGACCATTGGTCTCGCTACATACATCTCTCTTCATTCGCTGCCGGAATTTCTGTCGGTGATTGGATTGAAGCGGGACAGCTAGTTGGGTATGCAGGACTTTCCGGGACTACAAGTACTGCATCGCATCTTCATTACGATGAAACATCCCCTCAGAACTTACCGGTAAACAGAATATTTTTCGGGCCTTTCTTAGCATGCCATGGTAATACAGCGGTTCAATATCCAGATATTCTCGGAACAACTGACTGGCAACAAGTTCCCTATGGTTCCTTAATTAGGAACGATAATTACGAGTGCCTAGGTGGAACTACACCCGATGATTTAACTCCTTCGGTTAATAATCAATATGATCAGGATACTGCTGGTTTCCTTCCTGCATCTTGGACAGGCGCTGAGGGTAATGACAGCTTCGGAAGCACCCTAGCAATGGGCGATTTTGATGGAAATGGCGAATTTGATATTGCTGTTGGCGTACCAAATGAAGATATCGGAGCCATTGAGGATGCAGGAATCGTGCATGTTATCAGGAATCTGCCTCGCCTAAGTCTAAATCAAGGGATATACCAAGGCGAGGACGGTTTACCAGGTGTTCCTGAAGAGAACGACAGATTCGGGTCTTCTTTAGCAGTAGGTGATTTTGATGCTGATGGGTTTGATGATCTGGTAATTGGATCACCGCTGGAAGACCTTGGTGGGTTAAACCAAATTGAAGACGCTGGAATAATAATAGCTTCTTACGGCTCTGCATCAGGTCTAGAAAACCCCACAATGATGCATCAGTACACACCAGGGATCGGGACACGTTCAGAATCAGGTGACTTATTTGGCTCAGCTCTTGATTCAGGCGATATTAATGGAGATGGCTATGATGATCTAGTTGTAGGGGTTCCAGGCGAGGGCATTGCTCGAAGAAATCGTGCAGGAGCTGTTCATGTGCTTTATGGGTCTGCAAATGGTTTAAGCGGAATAGGAAGTGACTTGCTTCATCAGAACACCCTGGGTATTAAAAGTAATGCTGAAACTGATGATGCCTTCGGACAGGCCCTAGCTGTCGCAGATATTGATGGTGATGGCTATGACGATATTATTGTAGGAGCACCAGGCGAAGGGGTTGGATGGGGTTCTCGTTTGAGGAACAGCGCAGGTGCTGTTCATATTATTTATGGTTCAGAAAATGGTGCATCTGGAACGAATAGCAAATGGTTCTTCCAGGATTCAGCTGGTTGGCCTGATAAGTCTGAAACAGGTGACTTCTTCGGCGCTGCAATTGATGCTGCAGATCTTGACGGCGATGGCGCTGCAGATATTGTTATTGGCATACCCGGCGAAGATGTTGGTTCCAAAGTTGATGCTGGAATGATACAAGTAAGTTATAACCCTGGAGGACATACTGTTACACCAACTACTATCCTGTCCCTGAATCAGGCCGTTCCAGGAGTAGCTGGTTCCATCAAGGCAAAATCAAACTTTGGAACATTTGTTTTAGCAGCTGATGCTAACAGCGATGGCACCCCAGATATTCTGGTCGGAGCCCCTAACCGTTCAATAGGCAATGAAGCTAATGCTGGCATAGTGTCGTTTTTCCCAACAATTAATGGAGCCCTATCATTGAACTCTGACAAAATGTATCATGTTAACCAACCCGAATTTTCAGGTGTAGCTCAATCGGAGGCACTATTTGGGACTAGCGTTGCCGTTTTAGGAACCAATATTATGATTGGAGCACCTGGCAGGATAGTTTCTGGTTTACCTGGTGCAGGTGCTGTTTACTATTTAACTGAGGATTAGGGTTAAATAATTTGGACTTTTGAGATATTCAGTTTGTCTCTAGAATTATCTAATTAATTCTGGCTGAGATGGGCTACTGGTTAGTTCTAGAGATGTCCGATAAGATTTACTTATAACCAAAGCCGGACTGTAGGTAATGTCAAGATGAAAAGCAAGCAACGAATTTCATTTCGTTTGCCCCTTAAGCTGGTCCTTAGCGTGCTTGTAGCCGTTTTGTTAGTTCAGCCATCAGCATCTGCCTCTGGTCACCTAAAGCCAGACGCTTTGCCAGTATCTGACGAAAAGAAAAATGTTGCAATTGTAGAGATAAATTCTCCCGAGACATTCTCTAACGATTATGAAATAACCGATAGCGGAGAATTAGCTAAAGATAAAGCAGCTGAAATGCTAGAAAGATACCCAACTTTGGAAGCGAATCCTTACGCCATACTTGTCAGGTTCAGCAAAAGTGCCTCGGACGATCAAGTAGAGGATCTTCTCGCTCAGACTGGGTCTAAAATTGTTGATTTTTACCCAACTATAAATTGGTACCTTATAGAAACTCCGAGAGGAAATATAAATACCCAAAAGATATTTGGAGAAAGTTACATAGTAGAATCGGTAGAAATTGACTCAGTGATACGAGCCAATTCTATTAATACCAACGACCCACTGATCAATGATGTTTGGGGCTTAGATAGCAATCATGGGGTCGATGCATCGGTAGCTTGGCCCATTTCCCAAAATGCTTCAGAAGTGGTTGTGGCAGTGATTGACTCAGGTATTGACCCAAACCATCCAGACTTGCTAGATGCCATTTGGATAAATGCAGGCGAAATTGCTGATAACGGAATTGACGATGATAGCAATGGCTTCATTGATGATACATATGGGTGGGACTTTACAGGAGAATATGACAATACACCGCAAGATGAACACGGACACGGAACTCATGTAGCAGGAACGATTGCGGCAACACGCAATAATGCTGAAGGTATCGCCGGAGTAGCTAATAACGTGAAAATAATGACGCTGCGTTTCTTGGATAAGCAAGGTAACGGGCAAACCTCTTGGGCAATTAATGCTCTTGAATACGCTATTGCGAATGGCGCAGCAATTTCAAATAACTCTTGGGGCGGCGGACCATACGAAACGCCCCTTTACAACGCTATTGCACAAGCAGGTAACGTTGGGCACCTCTTTGTTGCTGCGGCGGGAAACTCAGGAAACAATTCTGACTCCTTTCCCATGTATCCCGCAGCATATAATCTCCCAAATATCCTAAGTGTCGCTGCTATCAACTCCACAGGTGGGCTTGCGGGGTTTTCAAATTATGGAATTAATACGGTTGATATAGCTGCACCCGGTGTAAATATTCTTTCGACAATGTCAGGTGAATCAGAAAACTGCCCTAATCCAGGAATCCCTTGTTATGTAAGTTGGCAAGGAACATCCATGGCCGCACCCCACGCCGCAGGCATTGCAGCCATCATGTTGGGGGTAAATAATGGTTTATCGCCTGAGGAAATAATCCAGATTATGCAAGAAACTGTCCGTGCGACATCTGAACTGAATGGGAAAGTTCGTTTTGAAGGAGAGCTTGATGGCGGTGCCGCAGTTTCTGTGGCCGCCTCTTCTGGGTCCATCAATTTCATTGGATACAGCCCAGGTCAAGAAATCATTCAAGGATCAACTATTTCTTTATCAGCAGTCGCTGTTGACTCAGATGGGGTTGATATTTCAGAAAACATCAATTGGAAAGATGAAAATGATGTAGTCATTACAATTGGGGACTCAATTACCTACACGGCCAACACCCTAGGGTTACTTGCCTTGAAAGCAGAAGTAACTAACAACGTAGGAGATACATTTCAAAAAATTGCATACTTCAATGTCACTGGACCTTCATTAATAATCTCCAGCAGAGACTCTATTGTGAGAGCTTCACCTGGAGACACAGTGGATATCGAGTGGAGTTGGGAAGGGCCTTCCAATGAGACTCAAGAACTTAACGCCACCACACTAAATAAATATCAAGTCGAATCAACCGACCAGACCACTTACCTACTTCCAGATGACCAGACACCAGTTGAAATCACTTTAAATTCGACTGATTCTGGTTCAATTATTGATGCCATGGTTGGCATCCGTATAAATCATTCTTGGCCAGCAGACCTTACTATGTCACTTATCCATCCAGATGGAACTGAAGTCGTGTTAGCTGACCATAATGGAAATGGAAACCATAGAGATGGAAGTGAAGTTTGGGGTGAAGGGTCACAAAGCTGTAGCGGGGATCTAGCATACTTCGCTGACTCCGCAACACTATCAATAGTAGATAGAGGAAAACCATTTTCAGGATTTTCGAGGCCTGTTGAGAGCTTGGGCACTTTGTCTGGGAAACCTGCCTCAGGTGAATGGACTATCCGGATCGTTGACGGATGGGCACAAGATTCAGGAGAACTATTTTGTGCGCAACTTTTGCTTGCTACTTCTGAACCTGAAACAACTATTACGATCAATCAACAAGTAGACATGGATGCAGCTATTGCAAACTGGGAACTTCCTGATCCCTTTACATTCTCGGGGATTTATGGATTTACTTTCCCTCAGACATCGCTCGGGTCGGAATATGGAGGTTGCTGTGTTCGAGTCGGCCTGCCTTCCGCACCAACGGACGTAACAGCCTCAAGGACCGATAGCAATATAACCGTATCTTGGAATGCAGCAACAGTGAATATACCTAACGACCCGATTTCTGGTTATGTTGTCGACGCTTATAGGACGACTAATACCGGTATAAATTCTGGTAGTTGCATTACCGAAAACACCTCTTGTACGATCACAGATTTATTGCCAGGGTATGAGTATGACATAGTAGTCAGGTCTGTTAACAACATTGGTTCAAGCGAAGCCGTGGGTTATACAGTGCCTGTATTTGAAAATATTTTTAGTCAGGGAAAGGCAAACCTTAAAGGTATTTCTGAATCAAATGATAATTTTGGAGCAGTTATCCAAGTTGGTGATTTCAATAATGATGACAACTATGACTTAATCATCACTGCCCCTAATGAGACAACCGACTCTGGATCAAATGAAGGAACTGCTCATATCCTCTACGGATTTCCATCCCTTGATAACAACGAATTACTCAGCCGAAATAACCCCGAAGCCAATAATGGAGACAATGCAGGATTTGGGGAAAGTTCTGCGGTGGGAGACTTTAACGGTGATGGCTATGACGATTTGATCATTGGGGTGCCTCATGAAGATGTCAGTAGCAAAGCTGATGCCGGAGCAATACAAATTTTTTATGGCAGCGCAAATGGTTTTCCTAATTTAGTAACAATTCATCAAGACTCCCCTCAAATCGGTGGGATAGCTCATGAAGGTGACCTTTTTGGTGCGTCTATCGCATCGGGGGATATTAATGCAGATGGTTACGATGACGTCGTAATAGGAGCACCTCAAGATTACTATTCGCCAAACGAGCGTTATTGCGCAAAATATTCATGCGGACCTGTAGGTTCAATAAACGTGATTTTCGGCTCCTCCAGTGGTCTCACAGGTTCAGATGATAGGTATTTCCGTCAGAATTCCCATCGTGTAGGTGGAAGGTCTTGGGTTGGGGACCTATTTGGTGCAGCCGTGGCAATCGGTGACATAAACGGTGATGGATATGGAGATGTGGTTATCGGGTCCCCTGGTGATTATTACAGCCCTAGAGCTGGTTATTGCAGAAAATATTCCTGCGGTAATGTTGGATCAGTTAATATTTTATTTGGGTTTGAAGGCGGTGTTACGACTATAGACGATCAATACATTCGCCAAAATTCTCATCAGGTTGCCGGCAGATCTTGGGATGGCGATCGATTTGGTGCTGCCGTCGCTGTTGGCGATATTGATGCTGATGGATACGGAGATCTAGTGATCGGATCTCCTGGTGATTATTACAGTCCCAGCAACAGTTATTGTCGCAATCAAGGGTCTGCGGCTTGTGGTCATGTAGGTTCGGTCAACATTATATATGGAACCCAAAATGGATTATACGCTGGTAGTCGAGACAGGCTGATAACCCAGAACACCAATGGTGTTGCAGAATTTTCCCAAATTGGAGATGAATTTGGCTTCTCATTAGCGCTGGGTGACAAAAACGATGATGGATATCTTGACTTATTGGTAGGTGCCCCAGGTGAAAGTATTAATGGTTTATCAGGTGCGGGAGCGGTTCATATTCTTTACGGGACTTCTGCAGGAATCCAAATAAATGGAGATGAACTGCTCCATGCTGATCAAGATACCTTTTCTGCCGCAAGCGAATCTGACGCGAGGTTTGGAGAAGCTTTACTAATGATTGAGGGTGAGATAATAATCGGTTCTCCGGGGGCAACAATCATGGGAGCTTTAAATGCTGGAGCGATTTTCTATCTGTCATCCTAAATCCATTTACCATTTTTATTTTGATTAAGATCGTGATCATAATCCAAAGGTCGCTGGTTCAATTCAAGCCTCGCCTCAGTTTCCCAGCTTCATTCTTTTCTAACGGTTTTGAGGAAAGTTCGAATCAACGAAAACTTTTTAAATTTGGCTATATTTTTTAATAGGAATGCAACTTTTATTAATAAGGCTGTTCGTTCAAACACCCTGCTTAAAACTGCTGACCTAGCTTGGGCATCCTCCACTGAACCATAGATTATTCCTGAAGAAATTCCTTTGTGCATGGAAAAGTCAATTGGTAGATACTGGCACCGTATACCCTGCTTCAAAGCATCAGTAATAAATATGTACTCGTCTCCAAGAAAATTTTTTGATCCCGCCCCGAATCCCTCATCAAAATAGACCTTAGATAAACGAAATTGATTGACTCTGATAGCCATTTCAACAGTTCCGGTTTTAGCTGAATTGAGGAGATTTAATTTTCTGCTTCGATTTGGGTAGCTCTTTCGATAAAAGCCATCTGCATTTAACGTTCTTCCTGAGATTAAATGGGTATCTGAGTGATTTTTAAAGTAATCAACAATTTCCCAAATATTATTAACTTCCCAATCAATATCGTCGTCTCCAAAGAATAAGTAATCACCTTTTGCATTATTAATCATGTAATTCCTACTTTTAGTAACTCCTAAAGAATCTAGATAACTAACTCTTGTATCGCCACGCAATAGGTGCTTTGGAGTTTGGCTTTGATTATTTCCTTGAACTCCAATTAAAATTTCTACCCTGGGATCAATTTCCGGTAAATTTATTTGTTTGTAACGCTCAGACAATGTGCTGTACCCCAAGGTAACTATTGGATTATTCACAATAAACTCTTGCCCGAACATATCGCATTAACCCAGATGAAAATCCAGAGTAGATTTGCCCTATCATTCTCAGCGCAATAAATAGTGTGAAAGCTATTGTCGGTTCGATCACATCTTTTGTGCTGAATAGAATGAGAGCTCCAAACATCAATAACATTCCAAACGCAGAAATCAAGGATATTGATTCGCCAGCTAAGATTCTCGTCTTCACCTTTTCGGCGTTCGTTACTGGTTTCTTTTCGAGTTGTAATTTCCTGAATTTCCTTTGTTCGATGTATTGTCGCTTCATTTGTAAAGCGAAAGTTTGAAAGAGAATGACACTCAGTATTAAATTACAAAGACCAAAAGGGATCGAAAAGTAGAAAAGAAGAATTGATATGAACACAAAGCGACCAACTATCGTCAGCAGAGCTGTTAGTTCCATAGCAGTAGCCCATTTCCAAGAATTGGCAAATTTACTTCCGCTATCTTCGGTCAACGCTTTTTCAAAAATATTCAACCGATAGTACTCACGAACAAAGTTTATGATTCGTAATAATCCAAAGACTCCTAAGAAAATTACGCTTAGGATAATTAAATTTGAGGATGATCTTGGTTCAGAGGGGAGAATTAAATCTGAAAATAATTTCGCCAACAGTAACTCGGAGATAGAAACTATTGTGGCCAGCGTTACAAGGCCCATAACCATTCGTAGGTGTCTTTTCGAAGGGAACAGATCTTTGGTTGCAGACCATAATTCGATAGCGACTCTTAACATATTTAACCCCTAAAAGGAGTCAAGGCTCTCTCTTATTGCTGATTCAATCTCGTCCTTTTTCTCTTCCGTTATCGATACTATTTGCCGGATATCTTTAAAAGAGACCTTCGTTAGGTCTCGCGAAACTACAACAGGAGACATTTCCGGCAACCCAACTCCTAAGGCGTAATCAGTGTACTTAATGCCACTTCCATGAACCGCATGTTCAAGACCTTCAAAAGTTACCAATGAGCATGGAATCCCATAGGCATGGCAGACGATCATGACATGCATGGCACTTGTAACGACCTCGTCATAGCAAACTAATTTTGAAATAAATTCTTCAATTGCCTGTGGGCTCGACAACAGTACGCTAAGTTCATCAAAATTTTCTGGTAGTTTCAAAGGCACCCGCTCATGGGAAAAGTGGCGCACTAAAGCAACTCTTCCGTTAGTTTCTCCGTGACTAAATGGGAATATTCTAGGAATTATGGCTGCAGGGTCTCCAAACGAACTAACAACTGGACCGCCACAATCTTTAAGATAACTTGCCGTTAGGGGACCTCGCACAGATAAGTATCTTGCACTTTTGTCTAATGGGTTTTCGTAGCTAGATATCCCTGTGCCTACAACTAGAGATCTCTTATTAATGAATCTTCCTATAGACCCCACTCCAACAATATGTTTTGGAGAAGATTTCACACTCGAAGTCGGAGGCACAAATTTAATTTTTGCCTGAGAATAGTGACTAAAAATTAATGGTGAAAGCCAATCTCCAAAATTTCCTGGAAATGGCCTAACCCACCATGAAAGAGCTATTTCCTTTTCGGAATTTCTATTGATATACCAACTGAATGTTCGTGCAGCACTGATAGCGTTTTGTTCCTGATCAGTGAGCATGCAATCAGAACTTAGCGATTGAATCAAACTTCCCAGTTTCTCTTCATCACCTTTGATTCCGTTTGCAACTATCCAGCTGGTCATCTTTCTTCTTTGATGAAGATTCACACCGGATTCTTCCTTCTTTGCATTGGGTAGAGCAGTCCCAGCAGGAACATTCTCTGGGTTTGCTAATCGTCCGTCACCTAGTTGATGTTCCGACCCTAGAATCAGAGCAGTTAAACCAGACTTATCTGCTACAGAGATAAGTGCTCGACTTACTTTCCTAGGTAATTTTGCCAAAATTAATTTTGCGGCTGCTATGACTATTTGTCTGAATCCCATGGGACCTACCAATATATTCTTCTCATGTTGTGCTGCTTCACCTTTGAACTCCTCTACGTTACCACTTGTTCCAAATGCAAAAAATGCAGGATGCACAGTTTGCGAAGTATATTTTCCTACTACACACGCAGATGGAATTAGCTGGAACGTTAGATTATCGGCGTTAGATCGCCAGCCCTCCTCAAAGAAATAATCATCTGTTGCAAGCACAGCTAAGGTTGATTCTAATTGATGAGCGTCGTTGATCATCTTTCTGGCAGAGGGCGAAGTCCCGACACCCCAAAAACATGGCTCCCAAAAGCGTGAGCGCCTATTGTACCCAATCTTTGTAGTAGAGCTAAAGCCCCTTTGAAATCCTATTATGTCTGCAGTGCTTTCAAGAATAAATTCTGGAATACCAAGAAGCCGACAATCTACGTCCATCCAAAACACTTTTTTATCAGGATTATTTTGACAAACTTTATGCAAAAAAGGAACTTTTTTACGACAAATATCAATCCAGTTTTCATTTGTCCCCTTCTCAATTTCTTCAATAAAAAAATCTAGACCAAGGGAGTTAAGGTTTTTTTTAAGTTCAACACCGTGATTTCGATAGTAGTCATCGTCGGAGTAGAAAGAACAAAATATAGCTTCGGACATAGTTCCTTACATTAACAGACACCACAAATTAAATGTTGTCTAAGTTTACTAATAAATTATCTGTCTATTAATTACCACAAACTATTAGCAAGAAAGTGAGTTGATCGGTGTAATAAGGAATAGATTCTTTTATTCTTTTCTTATTTCTATTGCGAAATTGGGACAGATTAGAAACAGTCAAACAGATCGATGAATACTCAGAGTTTGGAGTGCATTTGGGCATCATAAATGTTCCGAAAATTGAGCTTCACGATTGTTGATCATCTTGTTGATGAACTTTCTAAGTATATGAAACGACCCAATTTTATTTAAAACGTATTTCTAATAGAAAACAAACTCCTGTAAACATAGGTCCCAGAACCTCAAGCACCCCTACACAAGTAACAGAAGCAGAAAACCCCCTCGCTATGGAACAAGCACGCTAAGAGGAGACAATTAAAAAAATTAAGCGATAGTTCATCTAACGTAAAGCATTGTGTTATAACGCACTCATGAGAAAACCCTTTCTTTGAAGGGATTTTCACTGTTCTGGACCGAACGCGTAATTGAGTTTCAGCATCATATAACAAACAGTTACTAATGTAACTTTTGTAATCCCCTAATAAGAATTAACCCAATCAGTCTGGCTGACCTCACTGGTAGGTAAGGGCTTTAAGGCCTAGTGAGAAGTAATTCTTTCTCCATTATCAGATCAGTAATTGTTGCTGCATATGGTATCGATATTCTTTCAGCAGACTGACCTATTTGAGCGCAGATCTGATTTCCATTATCTGCGTACTTCTCGAAAAGATTTTCTCTTTTTCTTTGCAATTGGGTTAGCTCCTCCACAACTGTTGCAGATAATTCGGAAAACTGATTCCGAGATTTTTCTGAAGCATCTAGAAGATTTTCACGGTCTTCTGCGTTCACTATGTCTTGATCTAAAGCAAATCTAAAGTTCGTGAGCAAGTCTTTTGCATCTGAGAATTGAGCGAGAGTACTAAACCAACTATCGGAGATATTAATATATTCTTCAACACATCTTCGCCCGAGATTATCCTCAGCATTCGAATCGCTACAACTCACAAGGCCAGCGAATAAACCTAATGAGATAATAGTAGTGATAAAACGCTTCATGAGATCTAACCTAATCTGATTTTGGAGGGGACGGTTGTACCGGATGGTGTGACCAATGATCATCCCTGCTACGTATGGGGTTTAATCCGCAATCGGGAGACATCAGAAATTAATTGGATTTAATAAATACCTCTAAAGTGCTTTGATGCCTAACTGCTCCCAATTACTTTAGGGTTTCCTTCAACCCAATCAATAACGAGTTTTCTCTCGCAGATTCGCCAATCATTCTCATGTCGAATCAAGCTATCTATGTATCGTCCGGCCATTATGTAATTATCTCCGCCTTCGGTACCTCGAAGAGTATGTTGAGCATGAAGATAACAACTGCATGAAGCTTGATTCTCTCTAATCAAAACTTGATGATTAGAAATAATGTGGTGCGAGGCTGATAAGCGTCCTAACGATGTATTTATTTTATTAATAATTGCGTCAATTCCATTTAATTTCCTGATATCGATTGTGAAAACTGCATCATCAGTAAATATTTCACGAAGTTTTTCTCTTGGGCCTTGGTCAATAATCCACGCGTATTCAATAGTAAGATCCGTTATTTTTTGCCTGTCTACAAGTTGTGTAAGCTGCATTTTTGCTCTCCGTAATTTCTTAACAGTTGGCGTATGGCATACGTTATTGTTACCTACAGGGAAAGGAACGGCAATGTTTAACCTTCAAGAAATCTTTCATATAGGAATTCGTGTACCAAATATTTACCAAGCAATGGAAGAGATGGGAAAATCTCTTAATGTTACTTGGGCTGAAGTAGTTGAGTCACCAGGACAAAGAATCTGGACTCCTGAGCATGGACAACAAGAGGTTCCCCTTAAATTTGTATATTCATGTGAAGGCCCTCAACATCTCGAACTACTAGAAGGGACTAAGGGTTCCTTCTGGGATGGGAGTGAAGATTCAGGAGTGCATCATCTCGGGGTTTGGGTTGATGACGTTAAGGGCGAGACTGAACGGTTATTAGCTCTCGGATGGGATCTTCTTGGATCAGCTAGATCGCCTGAAGAAGGGTACGCAAGCATGGCATATCTCGCCCCTCCTAGTGGAACAATAGTTGAGCTTGTAACTTCTGCAAACAAGCCCAGATTTGAAAGATGGTACGCAGGTGGAAATTTTTACGATTGATATTATCGTTTCTTAGCTATTCGCTGATCTATCAATACCGCTGACTTCATCTTCAAGCACATCAATAACATGAACAATTCGCGTGAAAGAAGGGTCAACCACCTCTCGTTGGTGCATAGTGCTCAGGTTATCCCAGACTAATAAATCTCCAGGTTCCCACTTATGCTTGTAAACAGATTTTGTGCAATGAGATAATAATAAGTTACTTAAAGAGATCGCTTCTTCTTGATCCATCCCAGAAATTTCTTTGAAGAAGCGTCCGCCAGGACAATAGAGCGATTTTCTTCCTGTAACTGGATGCACCCTAACGAGATCGTGTTCAGATTGAGGAACGACCCCAGCAAAGACATCTTCACCTGGATATACGTGATATCCGCCTTGAGACTGCACCATTCTTAAATCATTAGTCGTATCTTTAAGTTCACGGGTCAATGAATCATACGCTTGTCTTGTGTCAACAAATAATGTTGCACCACCACCTTCTGGTGGTGTAGGTACTTCTCCATACAGAAGAGCAACAGATGCTACTTGAGGAAGATACGCAAGATTTGTATGCCATGGAAGTTCAGCCGAAGAACCCAAAGAACCTAATTCTTCGACATTAGAAAGGATAAGAATCTCATCACTATCAGGGTGATTACGGTCCTCTTTTCGGAAATACTTTGACAAATTCTGCCCGAAAATTTTTGCAATACCTATCAAACCATCTGAACCTAAATTGTGTAACCCACGAAAGATGAGAAGCAGATGATCTTCGTAGAGAGCTTCTCTTATCTGACCTTGGGCAGATAAATCATTCGGGTCAAAACCATGAACAAATGCACCTAACCCATCACCAGTTTTTTCGAACGTTAACATTATTAAACTCTCCCATTAATTTTCTTTCAAGTAAAGGAAAGCACGCCAACACCTATCTAACTAGGTAGGGGAAATTTATACAGTTAGTTTCACTGACCCACCGAGATGGTTTTTGATTCACATCCATATGTATGGATAAAAAGGGGTTCTATATTGCGTGTCCTCTTCTAGTTATTTACTCTTATTTTATGAATGATGAAAAAATAACTATCTGGAAACAACAAATACGAGATCTTCAAAATGCTTACTCGTTAGCTATGGATCATGGGAAATACGAATATTTTGACGATATTTTCCTAGAAGAGATTCAAGCTGATTATGGGGTAGCTGGAATAGGAGAGGGTTTAGCATCACTGAAAAAACTTTGCGTAGAAGCATTAAATCCTTTAGACAGTGTGCAACACATGAACGGGAATCATTGGGCACGTATCAATGATGGAACCGCCGTAGCAGGATGCTATTTCCGAGTTCATATGACACGCGATAGCGCAACCGGCGGACCTCATTTTGAAATGGGTGGCAAATACACAGACCAACTCACCCTAACCGATTCTGGGTGGAGGATTGCTAAACGAAAAATAGATTTAATTTGGAGTTCAGGCAATCGTGAAGTCCGATATCCAAACTCTTAATTGTTTGCATATTGCCTCATTTCATAAGCTTCACCTTCTAATCGTTTCTGTGATAAATTTTGGATCCTATAGAAAAAAGTGTTAATAAACGCTTGTTTGTATAGGGGTAAATGAGGGAGTCTTAGGGCGGAGTACTTAAGGCTCCCTCGGTTCATTTTCCGTTAAGCATTTGCTTTGGACAATGCTTATTCGGTTGCAGCACTAAAACGATCTAACAACTCCGTTTTGCCTAAGGTGCTACCATCGCCTTTACCGATTGTGACAGCGGGCCAATGCCCGTCTGCAAATATAACTAATACAGTAACCCCTTCCGGTCCAGCTATTAATGGGCCATACCCTCTATTTGCGAGACCTACACGAATATCGCCGGGATATAGCCACTTACCACTAACCTTTTGAGTACCTTCTAAAATAATTTCTGAATAATCACAGGCGTGGGTGTGAGCTTCAATTCTGCAATTAGGAGGAAAGTACGCTTTGAAAACAGTTGGTGACGAATCAAGCGACGGTAACCCTATTCGATACGAACTTGTTTCCACGCCTGTTGCTTCAAGAGTCACTTGACCAATCTTTTCCCAAGAAGTTACGATATGCCCTCGTTTAGCTAACTCAGTTTCAATATGTTCCGGATTTTGATAATTAATTTCTTCTGCCATCTCCTCAAGATAAGACAGACTCAAAGAGATTACAAAATACCTTTAATTAAAGAGATAGTGCATCAGGTTGATAATCAACAAAATTGAGAATACACCTGATCGTTTTACTGATTTCTTCCTCTTCGCTGTCATATTCTTCAAATTCGTAACTTTGGTTCTGATAGATACTTTTTAATTTCGTGAAATCATCCTCATCTAACACAACTTCAAATTGTGGTTCAGAAGCAAAGCAGCCTCCCCCGCACTGTTCTCTCGCTGATCCAAAAATCAAATCATCATCTTCCAACTCGATAGCAGACTTCACACATTTCTTAATAATGTCTTCATCTGAAGTGCCGGAATGCTTTTCCTTTAACTTCTCTATAACTGTCATGTGGGTGTCTTTTAAAAACAAACTAAGTTTCATATTTGCCTCTTATTTTCTTGATAAACACTTCCCCATGTCTAAAGTTATAATGCCACCTGTAAAGGCACCTGTAAATACATTGGTTCCTTTAAAGTTTGTGGAATCAATGATATGGCTAATCCTTTGCTTCAAGATGGATGAATTCCGGAGGCCCAGTTAGAAAAGGCTCAAGGCCTTCAAACATTCCGGTTTCTGTTCGCCACGCAAGATATGATTCATAATTTTCTCTGGTTTCCCACTTTTCCCAAAGGATGATTAGATCAGGGTTATCTTGATCTACAAAGGTATTAATACTTATATTTCCTTCGAAAGCCCGAGTATCACTCAGTCCTTCGAGCACCGCAGGAAGTAGCATTTCTCCTACCCCTTCTTTGCACGGGAAACGTGCCATAGATGTGTGTGTCATCACTCTCTCCTTAATTCTTGAAACTGGTAGTAGTTCAAGTCCTTAAATCTGATAATTACAACTTATCCGGAAGCAACATAGCCTCCATCAACATTTAGCCCTATCCCATTAATGTAACTGCTTGCCTCCAAGCATAAGAAAAGCGCGGCATGTGAAATATCTTCAGGAAGTGCCTGACGACCCATTGGGCTAAAGTTTTCATATCTTTCTTTGAGTGACGGATCTTTTTCCATAAGAGGAATAGTCATACCACTCAAAATATTCCCAGGGTGAATACAATTAACCGTGATATCTGGCAGAAGTTCTTGTGAGAGAACCCTTGTCAGTCCCTCCAAGGCATTTTTGCTAGCCGTATATGCTGCTAAACCAGGGGATGAGCGCATTGTGACTGCTGAGCCAATATTAACAATTCTTCCAAATGGACGTTTACGCAATTCTGATGCAGCGCTGCGACAAATACGCATCGCAGCAGTCACATTCACGTTAAGGTGCATATCCCAAATTTCATCTGTTAGCTCATCAATTTCTGCATAAATCACTCGACCAGCATTGTTGATGACAATATCAATCTGGTCGAAGTGTTCTAATGCAGCATTGACAATTTCCTCTTCCGCTCCATTAGCGGTGACATCAATGCTGAGACAAGCAACGTTGTCTATCCTGTCCATGGCAGTTGCAAGACCATCACCATTCACATCTACCGCGAGGACTTTAGCTCCTAGTTCTGAAAATAATTTAGCAACTGATTCACCTACACCACTTGCACAACCTGTAACTACAGCTACTTTTTCATCAAGCCTGTATCTCGTATTCATGTCACCCCTTAGTGATGAAAATTCAACTTGAAATCTTGGGATGAATCAAATTTCCCTGAAAGATGTTTTAAGAAATCTCGTTATTTTCTTCATGTAGTTGACGTGATTGATAACGCCAACTGAAACGATTGAAGCAACCCGGAAGGTCAAGGTCTTCTTCAATATCCGTTATTTCTTGATCAGTGAGATTAGCTACCTGCAGGAAAGTAACAATTCCTTTTTTATTGAGACCCATGATTGCTATGGGGTTCAGTCCCTTGATTAGTGACAGATTATCAGGAATTAAATCCGCTACATCGATATCTTCGGCGGTGTTTTCCCCCTCGGTTGAAGCAGTTAGAAGGGTAGTTTCTGAACTGGATGTACTTTGGGGTACTAAGGCAGATTCAATTTTTGTTACAGCCCCAAAGGGAATTGGGTCAGAAGATGATAATGGTTTATAGACCTCATTAGCTGGAACTGGTGACGGAGGGACGATAACAGGTCTCGATGTAGATTGTGTACTTCTTGGCTTTGTCGGAATTCGTTGCCTTGTATTCTGATCTTCAATTGTTGAGAAAGCCATTGATACGATTCCTCTCAGAAGTGCTTTCATGTAAATTCCTCCAATGGAAACTTACTAGATACGAAAGACGTTCCCTAATCAACGATCATTAGTTACGGCTTTAAGAATGCCTCAATCTATGTAGGATTCTTATATGAATGATTTCGTTGAGAATATCTCTTCAGGTCCAATACAGGGCGACGGATTCGGATCGGCAGCCGAAGATTACGCTAATCATCGAAAAGGCTTCCCCGATGCAACTTTTGATGAGTTACAAAAGCTTGGAGTGGGGGAATTCGGTCAAACTATTTTAGACATTGGTTGTGGAACTGGAACTCTGGCTCGGGGCTTCGCTCGCAGAGGATGCTATGTGACGGGCGCAGACCTTGATCAACGCATGCTTCATGAAGCATCACGACTAGCACAAGATGAACAACTGGAGATCACCTGGCTTCAAGCTCCAGCTGAGAATACTGAATTACCAACATCTTCATTTGATGCTGTAACAGCTGGGCAGTGTTGGCATTGGTTCGATCAAGTAAAGACGATTAGTGAATGCGCTCGGTTACTAAAACCAAATGGGAAATTAGCAGTGTGTTGGTTTGATTGGATCCCTTTAAAGGGAACTGTTCCTGGCGTTACCGAAGAACTTATTGAATCTCATAACCCTGATTGGAAATTGGGTGGGATACGAGCAAGAGATGATTATTACGAGCTATTTAAATCAACATTTACTCAACATGCGCTGACGGTCGTAGGAGAGTTTGACTTTATTGATAACACAACATATTCAAGAATTTCGTGGCGTAAGAGAATCCAAGCGAGTGCCGGAATTGTTTCACTCTCATCAGAAAAGGCCCTTGCCTTTGATCAAGAACTTGACCAAATATTACTCAAGGAGTTCGGGTCGAGTGATTTGGACACGCCACATAGTGTCGTGAGTTTTGTTTTAGCTAAACAGTAATGGTTCTATGAGATTGATTCAGCTGTTTCGATAAGCGATTGGTTCATCGGCGTAGGTTCCCATCCGAGAATCTCATAGGTCTCTTGATTTGCAACTGTTTGTCGTTCACCAACCATAGGAAGCAACCCTTTGACTTGGTCATCAAATAGGCTCATTACCTTAAGGAGAAATTTGGGAGCTTGGCGAGTGGATGCTTTCTTATACCCTGCATTTTTTAGTATGCCAGTTACTTCTTTGAAGTGGAGTGGTTCGTCTGATGATGCGATAAAGCGTTTTCCGACAGCTCCTTGAGCAGTCATTGCGGCAACATGTAGTTTGGCAACGTCTCGAACATCAATAAATCCAATACAGATATTAGGAACGAGGGGATATTTTCCAGTAATGATGTCAGAGATCATTGTTAAGCTAAATCCTTCGACTCGACCAGTCAATGTTGGGCCCATAACACCCCCTGGATTAATTACTACAAGATCAATATCGTTTGCTTTCGCGAATTCCCATGCCGCTTGTTCAGCTAATGTTTTGCTCCTTGCATAGGTTCCAATTTCTTCGTCCGGATCAGACCATGAGTCTGTTCCATAATGACCTGATAGCTTCCCAGCGATAATAGCAACGAGTGAAGATGTGACTACAGTGCGTTCAACACCTACTGCTTTCGCAGCTGATAGTACACGCAGCGTTCCGTCAACGGCTGGAGAGATCATTTCATTCTCGTCCTCTGGATCTCCAATGATAAATGGGGACGCCACATGAAGAACGTATTTACAGCCCGCCATCGCCTCTGACCAGTTCTCGTCGCTGGTTAAGTCCGCTTCAACAAATGTTAGCTTATCTATTGGCGCTACTTTCGCTATTCCTTCACGCACTGCTTCGGCCTTTTCCTTTGACCGCATCGTTCCAATAACTTCGTATCCTTGACGAAGGAGTTCTGCGCCACAATGTTGACCGATATAACCTGTTACTCCTGTAACCATTACTTTTTTCAAAACACTTTCCCTTTCACTAGTTGCAGTTGTTCAGTTGGATTCCCTGAAACGTGGATGGTGAGCTAAGAATTCCGCCATCTTGGTAACTGACTGTCACTGTGGCGATAGCGTTCCCATTCGGGCCGGTACCCTTAGGCCACGATGGGTTATTCGGATAGAACTCAACTGAACTAAAAGTGTGATTAGCGGGATAGTTCCCTATAGGTGTCGGGAATGTTTTCTCAACCACTGCCAGTCCGAGATCAGACTCAACTTCGACCCTGATATGCCACTGTTCAGGTTCAAGTTGTGACCCTCCTCCTGGTTCCCACGATACATACAGAGATTGGCAACTCGGATCAGTGTTAATGTATGCCGGAGCGTAATCTGGTAACGGAGTTGGTGTAGGGATAATATCTGGTGTCGGTGTCGGTGTCGGAACTGGTGTTGGTGTCGTTACAGGTGTAGGGGTTGGTTCAGGAGTAGGCTGCTCTGTTGTTTGATTAGGTATATCAAAGCATGAATCGGACCAGCCCGGAAGATCTCCAGCCCAAGTATATGAATCCTCATAGTTCTCAATCGGGTCTAATTCATCATCTAGTTTTAGCCAGATTCCTTGGACTTCACCCCAAATAGTTCCATCGGGTGCTTGCCACTCTAGAATTCCATCATTATTAAGATCAATCCATCCCCAGGTCTGATCATCGCAATGACATTCTTGAGTCCAACCGGGAAGATCTTCATATGTTGTTGCAAGTGGAGAATCTAACCTATCTACTGGGATCCAACCCTGACCACTCAAAAATCGATAAATTACGCCTCGAGGATCGTGCCAAACAAAAACACCATCACCTTCTTGTTCCCAACCCCAGTCAGGGCAGTCTTGGCAATCTTCTATCCAACCTGGCAGATCTTGATAATCTGAAATCCCATCTAAATCAAGATCTCCCCCCATTTCTGCAACATCGTCTGGTACCCACACCCAAGGGCTACGTGATATATTTTCTGGGTTATTGTATGAATAAATTAAAGTAAATACATCTCCGCTAGGGCTATGCCATTCCCAACCACCATCTTCTGTTTCTACCCAACCCCAATCAGGACATTCAAAACAATCATCATCAAATCCTGGAAGTAAAGAAATATCATCTACAGGTATGTAAGTCCATTCATCGAATGTCTCTTCTTGTTCCTGAAACATGATGGGCTCAATGT
>CETY01181057.1_pt1 | contig 23244 bp, 22 predicted proteins | sample 361551 | NCBI WGS metagenome assembly CETY01 (sample SAMEA2623135, study PRJEB7988) | marine metagenome | biome: marine biome (ENVO:00000447); feature: deep chlorophyll maximum layer (ENVO:xxxxxxxx); material: "saline water (ENVO:00002010), including plankton (ENVO:xxxxxxxx)" | depth 45 m | reverse complement strand
ATACAAATAAATAAAATAATAAAAATAATAGGTTCTAACAAATTAAATGAACTAATTTACAAAAACCCTAGATATATTATTGATGAAAAATCATCTAATGATTATGAATTGCTACACATTAAATGATGTGAGCCACTTGGTATAGTCTGATTTCTTTTTTATTGAATCATTTCCAATTACTATAGAAAAATATAATTCTTGCAAATTCTTGGTGATTGAACCAATATTACCATTTCCTATTTTTCTACTATCAAGAGTGCCAACGGAGGTAACATGAGCTGCCGTACCTGTTAGAAAAACTTCATCTGCTAAGTATAATTCTGATCTATGAATTTTTCTTTCATTAACCTTAAGTCCCAATTCCTTTTGTGCTATCTCTATAATTGAATCCCTAGTAATTCCCAATAAACAATTATCTGTTTCTGTTGGAGTAATTATTTCATTGTTCTTAATCATAAAAAGATTTTCACCACTTCCCTCTGATACAGTTCCATCAAAATTTAATAGTATAGCTTCATCAAAATTAGCAGAAACAGCTTCTGTTTTAGCTAATATACTGGTTGTATATAAACCTGAAAGTTTGACTCCAGTGGGCATCATAGTATCTTCTGGCCTTCTCCATGAACTTGTTTGACAATTAATAGGTTTATCATTATCAATATAAGCCCCAAAAGGAATAACTATAATCGTAATATCATCATCTAGCTCATGTAATTTTAGATTTGCTACCAGCTCATGAGATTTATAAGCGAGGGGTCTTATGTAAACATCTTCTTTATAACCATTAGATTTTACAAGATCGACGGTAATTTCAGATAAATCTTCAGCAGAATATGGAAGATTCATACGTAGAATATTAGCTCCGCGCAAAAGTCTCTCGTAGTGTTCCTGTAATCTAAAAATAACCATTTCATTTTTATCAGAATTCCAATTACCTCTTATCCCTTCAAATGCTGCTGTTCCATAATGTAAAGCATGAGTCATAACTCCAACTTTTGCATCTTTTAATAAGATCTTATTGCCTTGATGAAATGCCATTCCTTGAACACTCATACTAATAACTCCAAAATTTATTTTCTATTTTTTTTAAATTCTTCATATAGTTTATATGTAAGATCATTAAATGGGTAATATTTTCCAGGTGAACCTGGATTTTTATCTAATTCTTTTTTTACAACTTTCTCTATTTGATCTCTTTCTTCCATAATACTTAAGCATTCATCTAGTATTTTGCTAGGAAGAACAACAACTCCATCCTCATCTCCAATAATATAGTCTCCAGGCATTACTAAAATCCCTCCACAATTTATTGGTTGATTAACAAAATATGGAAGCATAATTCCAGGACCTTGTTTAGAAGTATAAGAATGCGCATAAATTGAAAAATTATATTTTTTCATAGCTTCTGAATCTCTAACTGACCCATCCGTGACTAAACCTGAAATTTTCTTTTGATTTAATCTTAAAAATTTAATATCTCCTCCAATTGATTCCCATGGACCCACTGAAGAAGCTACCAAAACAGAATCTTCTGAGCATATCTCGAATGCTTCATATTCTGGAGAATTTATACCTTTGGGCAAATCCTCTAATAAATCTTGACGATAAAAAACAAATCCTAAAGTTACAGCAGTTCCAACCATTTTATCCTTCAGAATCAAAGGTCTAGGGCCTTCTATCATTGATTGAGGCCATCCTAAGACAGTCATTGCATCAATTATATTTTGTGAACTAAACTTTTTTAATTTATCAATTTTTGAAATCATAAATCATCCATTCTTAAATTTTTCTAAAGAAGATACTAGAGTAGAACTATATGGTAAAGCAATATTATGTTTTTTTGATAGACTCACAACATGACCTAATATGCTATCAATTTCTAATGGTTTTTTATTTTTTAAGTCGTTAAACATTGAAGAGGTCATTTCATCTGCTTCTTTTTTTAGATCAATGATAATTTGATCTATACTCACTGAGCTTAATTCTATCCCTTCTGCAATACCAACCGTTAAAATTTCTTTCATAGTTCCTCTCAAAACATCTTCTCCATAATATGAATCTATTAATTCCCTGAAAGACATTCTAAAAGAAGTCATTATTGTTCCAAATGCACCCACAATTATCATTTTTTCCCAAAGGGTAGATAAAATATTTTTTGATATTTTAAAACTTAAAAATTCTGAATCAAATTTTTCAAAAATATTTATCAATCTTTCGGACTTTACATTGTCTAATTCTCCCATTTCTATTACTGCTGAAGAACCTTGTTGAAGAATAACCCCTGGAGATTCAATTTCTGCTTCAATGAATGTAGCCGCTGGAATTATATTTTTTTTATTTATAAATTTTTGTATTTCATTATGACTATTTACTCCATTCTGAATAGTAATAACTAAAGTATTGTCATTTGAAATTTTTTTTAACATTGGGAGAGTTTGTTTGTTTGAATAAAGCTTAGGAGTATAAAAAATAAGATCAAAAAAACCTAGATCTTCTACATTATCTTTAGCATTTATAGCTATTTTGTAATCTCCCCAATGAGACTTGACTGATAAACCATTAGAAGAAATATGATTATAATGACTTCCCCTACAAATTAATGTGACGTCAAAACCTTTATTTTTTAATACTGCTCCGTAATAACTTCCTACAGAACCAGCCCCTAAAACTGCTATTTTCATGAGAATTTATTTTATATGTTTAATTTTGGTAATTAATTTAAATAAGTAACAAAGTAATTATTTTGTAAAATGATACTATGAGAAAAAATAATAGAAAACATAATGAAGCTAGAAATTTATCAATAGTTCCTAATTTTCAGAAGAATTCAATTGGTTCTGTTCTAATAAAATTTGAGGATACACAGGTAATTTGTTCTACAAATATTTCAAACCATGTGCCAAGATGGCTACTAAACAAAAATCAAGGATGGATTACAGCAGAATATAATATGCTTCCAAACTCATCTTCTGAAAGAATTTCAAGAGATAGAGGAAATAAACTTAGTGGAAGGACACAAGAAATCCAAAGACTTATAGGTAGATCACTAAGACAAGCAATTGATTTAGAACTTATACCAGGTGTTGTAATCACAGTAGATTGTGATGTACTAAATGCTGACGGCGGAACCAGAACTGCCTCTATAACTGGATCCTATATATCAACTTATATTGCATTGAAAAATTATTATAATACTAATCCGTCTAAATTTTTCAAGAATCAAATAGCTGCTATAAGTTTAGGAAAAGTTGATGGAGAAATTTATCTTGATTTAGATTATTCTGAAGATTCAATAGCTGATTTTGATATGAATCTAATTCTTAACTCAAATCTTGAAATAATTGAAATTCAAGGTACCTCAGAAAATGAACTGTTAAGTTTTGATGAACTAAATCAATTAATAGAAATTGGTTCAAATGGAATAAAAGATATTTTCAAATTACAAAACGAAATCATAAAAAACATAGATCTTAAATAGGAATCTTTGAGGATAAAAAATGCACAAAATAAAATCAATTATTGGCAGAGAAGTTTTAGATTCTAGAGGTAATCCAACAGTTGGAGTAGAAGTTATTCTTGAAGATGGGAAAGTGGGCTTATCAGCAGTTCCATCAGGAGCAAGCACAGGAACAAGGGAAGCCTTAGAACTAAGAGATAATGATTCGAATAGGTATAAGGGTAAAGGAGTTATAAAAGCTGTTGAGAATATAAATAATAAAATAGCCAAAGCCTTGATTTCAAAAGATGTAAGGGATCAATTAGAACTAGATAATATAATGATAGAAATTGATGGTACTGTTGAGAAAAAAAATATTGGAGCCAATGCAATATTGGGGGTTTCACTTGCGATACTTTCAGCTTCAAGCCTCTCTGAAAATATTGAACTTTATCAAAAAATAGCTAATCTTGCTGGAGAAAAAAATCCTGTTATTCTTCCAGTACCTATGTTAAATATCATGAATGGTGGTGCTCATGCTATAAATTCAACAGATTTCCAAGAATTTATGATAGCTCCTGTGGGATTTAATAGTTTTTCAGAATCTATAAGAGCTGGCTCAGAAATATATAGCACCTTAGGAAAAATTTTAGAAAAAGACGGACATTCTACAAACGTTGGATTTGAAGGAGGATTTGCTCCTTCAAATTTATCAAATAAACAAGTTTTAGATTACATTATGAAAGCTATTGAAACTACTGGATATAATCCTGGAGAAAATATTTATATTGCCCTTGATCCTGCTTCTTCTGAATTTGGGAAAAATTCAAAATATAATCTTTCAAAAGAAAAATTAGAACTAAATTCTGAAGGTATGATTGAATATTATTCTAAATTGATAAAAGAATATCCAATTTACTCAATAGAAGATGGGCTATCAGAAGATGACTGGAATGGTTGGGCAAAATTTACTGCTAAACACGGTAAGGACATTCAAATCGTAGGAGATGATCTATTTGTAACTCAGACAAAATACCTCCATAAAGGAATAGATGAAAATTCTGCAAATTCTATTTTGATCAAATTCAATCAAGTTGGCACAATATCTGAAACCATTGAAACGATTAAGTTTGCACTAAAAAATAATTTTAGTTGTGTAATAAGTCATAGATCAGGAGAAACTGAAGACACTACAATTGCAGATCTTGCAGTAGGTACAAATTCTGGTCAAATTAAAACTGGAGCACCTGCTCGCTCAGATAGGGTTGCAAAATATAACCGATTGCTTAGAATTGAAGAGAAACTTAAAGATAAAGCAAAATTTGCTGGAAAATCAATTTTATTATAAATTATGTCTGTAAATATAGGAATTAACGGTTTTGGAAGAATAGGAAGACAAATTCTAAGAATTGTTGCAGAAAACGATTTAGATCTAAATATAGTTGCTATTAATGGTAGATCAGATCTTGATACTTATAAGCACTTACTAAAATATGACTCTGCTTATGGAAAAATCAAACTAGATGTCAACAACGATGAAGACTTTTTGTTTATTGGAGATAGAAAGATAAGATTTTTCAATGAAAATAACCCAGAAAATATCCCTTGGGCCAGAGAAAATGTAAACTTAGTGATTGAATCAACTGGAAAATTCAATTCTAAAGAAAAAGCTGTCGCACATTTGGGAGATAGTGTAAAAAAAGTTTTGCTTACATCTCCTGGCAAAAACGAAGATGCAACTATTGTTATGGGAGTAAACGAAGAGATTTATGACAACGATAAACATCATATAATTTCTAATTCATCATGCACCACAAATTGTTTAGCACCAATTATTAAGGTGCTTGAAGATAATTTTAGGATTAAAAGTGGTTTTATGACTACAATTCATTCCTATACTAATGATCAAAATATTTTAGATAATTCTCATAAAGACTTAAGAAGAGCTAGAGCAGGCGCATCAAGTATAATTCCCACAACTACAGGGGCAGCAAAATCTGTTGCAAAAGTAATTCCATCTATCGAAGGTAAATTAGATGGGATGGCATTTAGAGTTCCAACCCCTAGTTGTTCAGTTGTAGACCTAAATGTAATTCTAGAAAAAAAAACAACTTCTCTTGAAATTAATAATTTATTTACTCAATACTCAAAAGACAAACTCAAAGGTATTTTAGATGTTACAAGTGAGAATTTGGTATCTATAGATTTTTTAGGCAATAGTCATTCTTCAATTATAGATTTAAACTCAACTCTTGAAATAGGAGACAATATGTTCAAGATTGTTAGTTGGTACGATAATGAGTGGGGATATGCACACAGAACTATTGATTTAGTTCAGATATTGTCGACAAAATTAGATTAATTAATGACTAATTCTAAATAATTTACTATGATTATAAATATACGGGTTCGGTGTCGTATAAACAAAACAAAAAGCCGAGGAGAAAAAAATGAGTACTTTAAAAGATAAAAAATCAAAAACATGGAAAGAACAATCCTTACCTGAGGTTGGAGATTGGAGAGTTAAGGGTGGATTAGCCCAAATGCTTAAAGGTGGGGTAATAATGGATGTAGTTACACCTGATGAAGCAAAAGTAGCTGAAGATGCTGGAGCAGTTGCTGTAATGGCACTTGAAAGAGTTCCTTCAGATATAAGAAGAGATGGTGGCGTAGCTAGAGCTTCAGACCCTGAAATGATATCTGGCATAATTGATGCAGTTTCAATTCCTGTAATGGCAAAAGCAAGGATAGGGCATTTCGCTGAAGCACAAGTTTTAGAAGCGCTTGGTGTAGATTACTGTGATGAATCTGAAGTCCTTACTCCAGCTGATAATGCATTTCACATTAACAAATGGGAATATAAAATGCCATTTGTTTGCGGAGCTACTAATCTAGGAGAAGCACTACGAAGAATTGGTGAAGGTGCATCAATGATTAGAACCAAAGGAGAAGCAGGTACAGGAGATGTTGTGCAAGCAGTAACTCATGCAAGACAAATTCTTTCAGATATTAAGAAAATTCAAAGATTAGACGATGAAGAGCTAATGACTGAAGCAAAAAATTTAGGTGCACCTTACGAGCTAGTTTGCGAAGTAAAGAACACAGGTAAACTGCCTGTAGTAAATTTTGCTGCTGGAGGGATTGCAACTCCTGCTGATGCAGCTCTATTAATGCAAATTGGAGTTGAGGGTATTTTTGTAGGATCAGGAATATTTAAGAGTGGGAATCCTTCAAAAATGGCAGAAGCAATCGTCCAAGCAACCACACATTATGAAGATGCTGATTTAATAGCTGAAGTGTCAAAGAATTTAGGTGGAGCTATGAAAGGCGATGAAGTTTCAAAATTAGAACCTTCAGAAAGATTAGAAAAAAGAGGTTGGTAAAATCTCAGGTAAAAGTTGGTGTATTAGCTCTACAAGGTGATTTTGCTGAACATCTAGATGTACTCAAAAGTCTTGAAGTAAACTGTATTTTAGTAAAAAAAACAGAAGAACTATCAGATTTAGATGGCTTGATTATACCTGGAGGAGAGTCTACCACTATAAAAAAACTAATAGATCGCTACGGATTTGAACCTGCCATAAAATCAAAGATTGATTCAGGAATGTCTCTTTGGGGAACTTGTGCAGGTTTAATTTGTATTGCCGAGAAACTTACTGAGGAAGATCCTGATCCTATGAAATTCATCAGTGCAGAGGTTTCTAGGAATTGGTTTGGCAGACAAGTTGATTCGTTTGAATCCAACATTAAATTTGAGGGAATTGAAGAAAATATAAAAGCAGTTTTCATAAGAGCTCCTATAGTTAAGAAAATTTCTAAAAATGTTAAAGTGTTATCAACCCTTGAGGATGGAACAATAGTTGCAATTCAAGAAAATAAAATAATGGGGACTTCTTTTCATCCAGAAATAACAGGTTCCTCAAAAGTACATGAATATTTCATTAATTTAACAAAACTGTAATTTATATTAATAAATATATTGAAATAAAAATTAAATAATATGTTTAAAGAAAATTTAGAAATTTTAGATGATTTAGATTTATTTTTAGATATCCTACCAAAAAAAATCACTAAAAATATAGAGAAACAAACTGAAGAACTAATTGAAGTAGTTTTAGATATAGGAAGGCCTCCTGTAATTATTTACTCAAATAATAAAAAAACTCTAGAAAATGAAATTGTTACAGATTTAGATCTCAGTTTTGTTTTAGAAAAATTAGGTCATGTTGGTGACGATAATAGAGCTGGAATTGAAAAAACTCTTCATAGAATTTCATTAATTCGTAATAGAGCAAGCAAAACAATTGGTCTGACTTGTAGAGTTGGAAGAGCTATTTTTGGAAGTATAAAAGTAATTGAAGATTTTATAGGAAATGGAAAAAGTATATTAATCATGGGTAAACCTGGAATAGGTAAGACCACTATGCTCAGAGAAATAGCTAGGCTTCTAGCAGATAAAGAAGAAAAAAGAGTAGTTGTTATTGATACATCGAACGAAATTGCAGGTGACGGAGATATACCTCATCCAGCCATAGGATCAGCTAGAAGAATGCAAGTTAAGAATACAGATCTTCAGCATAATGTGATGATTGAAGCTGTAGAAAATCATATGCCAGAGGTTATAGTTATTGATGAAATTAGTACTGAAAAAGAAGCAATGGCATCTAGAACTATTGCTGAAAGAGGAGTTCAACTAATTGCTACAGCTCATGGAAATACTTTGGATAATCTGATTATCAACCCAACTCTTAGTGATTTGATTGGTGGAGTTAAATCCGTTACTTTAGGAGATATTGAAGCTAGGAGAAGAAGAACTCAGAAAACAGTTTTGGAGCGTGAATTTGAACCAACTTTTGATATTTTAGTAGAAATAATAGATAGAAACGAAGTATCAGTACATTTTGATGTAGGACTTTCTGTAGATAAAAAATTAAGGGGTATTTCTACAACTACAGAAGTCAGGAAAATTTCAGATGGCAAATTAATCAGAATTAATGATCAAAAATATAATAATGAATTTTCCACTTTTGAACAAAATAATACAAAAGAAATTAAAATCCCCAATAAATCTCAGAAAAAATCAATTGAAAAAAAAATCAATGTATTTCCATTTGGGCTTCAAAAAGCTAAGTTGAAAAAACTTTCAAAATCTTATTTTAAGAATATAAAAATTGTTTCTGACCCTGAATCAGCTAAGATAATTCTAACAACTAAAGCAAACTATTCTAAAGATCCAAAACCAAAAATAATAGAAATTGCAGAAAAAGTTGGGATACCTATTCATCTAATAAAAAAAGGATCAAATGATCAAATTGCACGATTTTTAGAAAAAATTAGTGATGATAAATCTCAAAAACAAAATTTTGTTGATAATAATAGGCTTGATAATGAGAAATCAGAAGCGTTAAATGAAGTTAAGATTGGAATAAAAAAAATAAAAAATGGAGAGAATAAAATTGAGTTATCACCACAAGATCCTAATATTAGGAGAAAGCAACACTTTATTGCTACAAATGAAGGAGTGGGTTCTAAATCTGTTGGTGAAGAAAACAAAAGAAGAATAGTACTCAAAAAAAGATTATAATGACCTCAAAAAAAAATCCTGAAAGAAACCTAAAACTTTTTAATTTTCCTGAAGATGGGAAGTCTTCAAAAAATGTTCTATCTAAAGGCTTACTAATAACATTTGAAGGTGGAGAAGGCTCTGGCAAATCAACTCAATGCAAGAGACTTGTAAAAAAACTTGTAGATGATGGAATAAACTCAATTTCGATTCATGAACCAGGAAATACCACATTAGGGGAACAAGTAAGAAAATGGGTTAAATCAAAAAGTATTCAAAGCCCTATTGCAGAAACGTATTTATTTTCTGCAGCAAGAGCAGAACTGTGTAAATCAGTTATTATTCCAGCTCTAAATAAAGGAGTTACTGTAATTATTGATAGATTTATACACTCCACTCTAGCCTATCAAGGATATGGCAAGGGAGTTGATCTAGATATAATAAATAGCTTAAATAAAATCTCAACGAATGAATTAATTCCAGACTTAACAATTTTACTTGATATAGATCCAAATATTTCTAGTACTAGAATTAATAAATCAATAAATATTGAACTAGATTCTTTGGAATCTAAAAAAAGTAAAAGAGAGAATTATGAAGGTAACAAATACGAAAATATGAATAAAAATTTTCATACTAAGGTTAGAGATGGCTACTTAGAAATGGCTAATAATAATCGTTCATCTTGGAGCATAGTTGGAGCACATCAAACAGAATCTAGGGTTGCTGATTCTGTATGGAAAAGAGTCAAAAGGCTTATAGATAGCTATAAAATCACCTAATCTTTTTTTGATCAGTCCATTCAGAAATTATTTCTAAATCATGATCAAATGCCAAATCAGGTAAATTTTTAATATCAAAAAATCCGACTTCTAATGTTTCATCTAATGGTTTTATTTCACCAGAAACAAATTTTAGATTCCAAACTAAAAGAATAATAGGCGAATCAGCGTTTGAGTATACACCCGAAATCCACTCAGCTTTTACTATAATTCCACATTCTTCAAAAAGTTCTCTTTCTATTGCATCTTCAACTTTTTCAAATCTATTTATATAACCTGATGGCATACTCCACAAACCATAACCAGGTTCAATACCTCTTTTGACAAGTAAAATTTTATTTTCTTTTTCTAAAATCCCTACTCCTACAACTTTAGGGTCTAGATATTTTTGTTGATCCATATTTATAATCAATTTATAACTTATGTTTTAATAATATAAAAATAATGAATAAAAAAGAGTTAGAAAGAATCAAAGTTATAAACCATCTGATTAAGTCTGATAAAAAATTAGGTGAATTTATACAATATTTTGAAAAAGAAGACTTTGTAATTCAAGATGATTACAAAAAAAAATCTGATTTCTTATCAATGGTAAGAATAATAATTGGTCAACAACTTAGTATAAGTGCGGCTTCCAGTATCTATGATAAATTTACAAATAAATTTGGAGAAGAAATAAAAAACCTAAGTGTAGATCAAACAAATGAGGAAGAACTATTAAATCTTGGACTTTCTAAATCAAAAATAAGAACAATAATAGAGATTTCTAAATTAATTAGAAATCATCAACTAGATTTAAACGAAGTATCTAAATTAGAAGAGATAGAAGCAAAAAAAATTCTTTGTGAAATTAAAGGGATAGGTCCATGGACAGTTGAAAATTTTCTTTTATTTACAGGAGAAAATAAAGATATTTGTCCAGCAAACGACTTAGGTGTAAAAAAAGGTATAAAAAAAATATATAAATTAGATGATTTGCCTTCAGATGAAGAAGTATATGCTATTTCAGAAAAATGGAGACCCTATAGATCAGTTGCTATTAGGTACATATGGGAAGTAGTTGATCAAAATATCAACTTTTAATTACCTTTCTATTACTTAATAAAATAGTAAAAATAATTAAAGCAATCCCAGAAAAAATAAATGATATATCAACACCATATTTATCTGCAATAATACCCATAGGAATTGCACCTATAGGTATAAAACCAAAACTCATTGCATAAAAACCCATAACCCTCCCCCTATATTCGGCAGGAGTTTTTTCAATTATTAAAGAAGGATTTAATGATCTTCTTCCAGCATCTCCCAAGCCAAGAAAGAAACATATAAAAATAGAAAAAATAGTGATAGATGAAAATCCTAAAATTAAGATAGAAAATCCCGATATTATTGAAGTAATTAATATATATTTACCTTTCTTAGAATTTTGTGGAATAGAAGCTGCAATTAATGTTCCAAGCAAAGCTCCTCCACCAATAGATGCAAGCATCAAACCAACCTGAAGAGCTCCACCAGATAGATTTTCTGATGCGTATGGAGCAAAAAGAGTTCTAGTTGGCATTGTTAAGAGAGTTGTAACAAGAGCTAATAAAATTAAATACATAAGCAAAGAATTATTTTTTAGGAGCGATAAAACATCTTTAATTTCCCTGAACATTGCAGGTTTTTTATTGTTTTTTGATTTTGTACTTGGGATCATTGATGTGGAAATAATAGCAATTATGCAGAAAAAAGTTATTAAAACATAGGTCATTCCTGGTCCAAAATAATGATATACCAAACCACCTATTGCAGGAGATATCATTGTAGTTAAGGACATACCTGCAGCATTTAATGATATTGCATTATTGAGTTGATTATCATCAACTAATTCTGCAATAATAGCTTGCCTTGCTGGCATCATAAAAGCCCAAAAAGTTCCTTGAAAGAATGAAACTATAATTAAATGATAAATTGTTATGGTATCGGTAAAAATTGATATAGCAATAAAAGATGTTATTGCTATTACACCTAGCTGTCCAAGTTGTATAATATTTTTATTATCAAATCTATCTGATACTACTCCGCCAAATATTGAAAATATTAGCATAGGAGGAGCAAAACCTACACCAACCAAAGTGACGGCTAAAGATGATGATGTAAGATCCCATCCTAACTGGGACCTTGCTAGCATCTGTATATTCATACCACCAATCATAGAGATCATACCAAAAACTAAAAATCTAAAATCTCTATTTCTTAATGAATCAAAAGTGTTTATCAAATTACTCAGCTAGGCTATATAACAATAAGTTATAATTAAATTTCTCTAATAAGTTAATTAAAAGGTCTTAGTTTATACGAATATGGAATCATTTTTTCAATTTGCTGCATTAATAAGCGCTATCTCTTGGTCTACATCTGGAGTTATTCTAAAAAAAATAAATTTTTCTAGATATTTTAGCTTCCCTTTTTATGAAGCAGTTATTTCCTTAATAATAATGGGAATAATAATTACATTTATGGAGAATTGGACGGTTATTTTTAATGAAAACTCAAATGACCTGTTAATGTTTACTATTGCAGCTTCATTGAGCTGCATTGGAACTGTTTTTTATGTTATCTCAATAAAAAATAATCCTATGGGAGTAACATTTACATTATGTGCAGTATCTACGATTCTAATTAGTCTAATTTTAGATTTTACGATAAATAATATAAATTATAGCCTTTTAGTTTTTGTTGGGGCAAGTATAGTTCTTATAAGTATTTTTGTTATTAATTTTGAAAGTTTTAGAGAATTTAAAGATAAAAATATTTTTGGAATTTTAGGAGGAGTTTTTGCAGGAAGCCTATGGGGAGTTGCAGTATTTTTTAATGACAAAGCGCTTATTCAGAGTAGTATTCTTACAGGAGCAATTGTAAGAGCTGTAGTAAGTATAATATTACTTGGAATCTTGAGTGAAATTCTGAAACAAAGGTTAGAAATAAATACTAATAAAAAAGAAATTTCAAAAGTATTAATTGCAGGTACGCTAATTACTTTTGCAAGTTTATTATGGTTTTTATCTTTAGATACAATTACCGGTTCGTTGACTACAATCTTTGGTAATACGGCACCAGTTTTCGCAATTATACTAGGGTTTTTCTTTCTAAATGAAAAGATACATAAGTCTGAAATATTTGGTATATTTTTAGCTTTTATAGGTATTGTAATAATAATATTAGCTAAATCTTAATTGCATCTAGTTACGCCTAACCAGACTAAAATAAATGGACCAATTAGCATAAAAATGCTTATTATTCTTACTAACATAATTTCTTTATGATATTTATTTCCAAATAGAATTCTAACACCTAATAAAAAATATCGTATAGCTATAAATCATGCGATTATATGAAGTTTTTTGATATTTGTATTATAAAAAAGTTCTATTGATAAATATTGATAATATCAAAAGAATTAAGATTATAGAAAAAATTATTTTTGCTTTCACTAATTTGATTAGCATAAATTCTTAATATGATTCAAATCTTTTTATAATATTAGTTTCAGACATCATTTCAGATTCTTTTTTTCTCACTTCAAGACACTTTTGAAGTGTTTCTTCAGCTATATCTAAAGGAATTCTAGTAATACCATCTTCATCAGCAATTAATAAATCACCTGGATTTATTTTTAAATTTGCAACTTCAACGGAAGTTTGTGTTTCAACAAGATTAAAAGGACCATGCCCAGGAACTCTTCCTTTTCCCCATACAGGCATATTAGCTTTCTTAATACCTGGAATATCTCTAACAGATCCTTCAGCTACCATTCCAACAGCTCCTAGGACTCTAGCCATATTAGCCATTACATCTCCTATTATAGCTGCACGACCTTTTTCCTTTTCAACATCCTCTAAAACAACAATAACAGGGAGATCATTCTTTTTAATATTACCGTATAGATCATTAAAATCTATTTTTGAAGAAGGTTCATTTAATGGCGTAACTTTTCCAGTTACGGCAACACCTACAATTGGTTTATCAAAATTGTATGACTTTAAGTCTGGAGATGTGTAGTCTGTGTTTGCATCTACATAGCCTCTAACTAAAATCATAGCATTTTGAACAGTAGCAGAATCAAACTCTTTATAATCATTTATTATTTTATTTAAGTCCATTATTTAGTCCTTTTTTTATAACCATCTTCTAGTTACTCTTTTATATTCCTTAAAGCCTTTTATTTTATTTAATTGTTTTTCTTCTTCCAAAACAACAAATTTATGTATTAATACTATTCCAATAATTGCTCCAAATAAAATACCAAAAGAAGAAAAAATAGTTGATATCCCAAACGCAGAGACAAAAAAAGAAATATACATAGGATTTCTTGTGTATTTGAAAATTCCAGTTGTAATAATATATTTAGTCTTTATAAAAGGCGCAGGAGATTCGTTATTTGAATAAAAAGCTCTTAGTGAAAAAAGCATTATTAAAATTGCAGAAATAAAAATAAAAAATCCAGAAATTACTAATAAATTATTACTGAACTGAATTTTTCTAAAAATAAAATTTTCTATATTTCCCCCAAAAACACATGGCACAAAAAAAATAACAGGCGGTATTCTTAGTCTTTTATTTATTAAGTATTTCTTACCTAAATCTAAACTCATTTATTTAGCCCTCTAATCATTCCTCTAATATAAGCAATTTGTCCTAAATGCTGATTTAATTCAGTCATTAATCTTCCTAAAACAAAAAAACCACTAACTTGTCTATCAAAAAAATTATATTTTATTGATAGATCTTTCTCGGTTATTTTATCTAATAAATCGGTAGTTTGATTCTTAATAACAGCTGAATAATCAGATAACCAATTAATGTCCATATTTGGAAATTCATTTATTTGTTTTTGTGAAAAGCCAAAACCTATTTCATTTCTTAGGGATGGATATTTCTCATAATAATTTTCAGATATCCAGATTCTTTCTTGTCTTAATAGAATTTTATTAACTAAATTATCTTCTACTAAAGCCATATGCCACACCAGAAAAATAATATTATTCGAATGAATATTTGGTCTCCACATAAGTTCATTATTACTCAGTCTATCTAAAGATTTACTTAATATTTCATAATATTCGTTGATTCCACTCTTAATAGATTCAGCAAAATAATTCACAGTTCACCTTTAGCTATTCTTTTATTTCTAGGAGAATTAATCGTAGGAATTTCCTTAATTTCCTCTTCTGAAACATAATCAATTTTGTCAGGATTAGGGATATGAATAACTTCATTTTCATTTCTATGATTTTGATAAAAAAGAACATCTGATTTGGAAACATTTAACTTTAAAAAATAGTTATACTGACTTTGGTCGCTAGCTTGATTTTTAGTATAAAACCATTTTGCAATTGAAATCTCCGTAGTCCATGACAAACCTTCTTTTGTACCAGCTCTGAATATATCAAAGTTATCTTCAGGTAAATCCCCTTTATAAAAAGAAATATTAGAAAAGATATAAGTCCATTCATTAATATGTTCGAAATGAGAATCAATTTTTCCCCACTCATATTTTATAGTTTCTTCTAAATAGCGTTCTGAAAACTTTGTAGATATTAATCTATCAAAATCAAGAATAGGTTCTTTACTCTGCTCTAGTTCATTTATTCTGTTTTGAAATACAGCACGGGCAAGCTGCCTATCCTCATTTTTAACCTTAACTCTAAGAGCAGAAATTATTTTATTTCTTGCCGAAATATCATAATTAGGATCTAATTTATTAATGCTATATATATTTGAAGATAACCTTCTCTTATCATCATCTAATAAATTTTCAAATTCCCTTGATAATAAAATTACTTCCAATAATTTTGGAATATTAGAATTTGTGACTCTTGATAAAATTTTTTCAAGATCTTCTGTTGTGTATGGATTTGTATTCATATGTTTGCTTTATAAAACAATATCACTATTTTTATAAAATTACTTTGATACAAAAAAATGTATTTCTAAAAATTTAAAATAGCAAGAATGGTGGGCCCGGGATGACTCGAACATCCGACCTCTACTTTATCAGAGTAGCGCTCTAACCGACTGAGCTACGGGCCCCTATTGATTTTTATATCCATATGTAATTTTATATCAAGAATAAAAAAATAACGCATATTTTTAATAAAAAAACACTTTGAAGACTGAACAGTGAATGAAAATAACCTTAAATGTTTGTTCTTAGTTTGTACTTAATGTACGTTAACAATGATGTATTTTATCGTAATTAATTAAGTTTTCTGCGAGCCCCTTCAACAAAAAGTGAATCTCGCTCAAGCATTAAACTTATTATTTACATACACCAACCGACCATAATAATAACCAAATAAATGGTCTTATTTTTCCTTAGAAAGGAGGTGATCCAGCCGCACCTTCCGGTACAGCTACCTTGTTACGACTTCGTCCCAGTCATCAGTCCCACTCTCGGCATCTGCCTCCCAAAAGGGTTAGCGCAATGACTTCAAGTGTTACCAACTTCCATGACGTGACGGGCGGTGTGTACAAGGACCGGGAACGTATTCAACGCAGTGTGCTGACCTGCGTTTACTAGCAACTCCACGTTCATGTAGGCGAATTTCAGCCTACAATCCCAACTGAGACAAGTTTTATCGGATTGGCTCCCCCTCGCGGGTTGGCGACCGTCTGTACTTGCCATTGTAGCGTGTGTGTAGCCCAGGGTGTAAGAGCCATGATGATTTGACGTCATCCCCACCTTCCTCCCTTTTAAGGGCAGTATCGTTAGAGAGTGCAACTAACAAAGAGGGTTGCGCTCGTTGCGGGACTTAACCCAACACCTCACGGCACGAGCTGACGACAACCATGCAACACCTGTGTAAGCTCCCTTGCGGGTCCATCCCCTTTCGGTTCAGTACTACTTACATGTCAAACCCTGGTAAGGTTCTTCGCTTACCATCGAATTAAACCACACGCTCCGCTGCTTGTGCGGTCCCCCGTCAATTTCTTTGAGTTTTAGCCTTGCGGCCGTACTACTCAGGCGGATTGCTTAACGCGTTAACTTCGGCTCACAAGGGGTCGATGCCCCGAAAACCTAGCAATCATCGTTTACGGCGTGGACTACCCGGGTATCTAATCCGGTTCGCTCCCCACGCTTTCGTCCCTTAGCGTCAGAACTGTCCCAGTAAGTCGCTTTCGCCACTGGTGTTCCTCCAGATATCTACGCATTTCACCACTACACCTGGAATTCCACTTACCTCTAACAGTCTCTAGTTTGACAGTATCTCACAACCTCTCCAAGTTAAGCTTGAAGTTTTCATATGAGACTTATCAAACCGCCTACGGACCCTTTACGCCCAGTGATTCCGGACAACGTTCGGTACCTACGTATTACCGCGGCTGCTGGCACGTAGTTAGCCGTACCTTATTCATTAGGTACCTTCCTTACTATTCCCTAATAAAAGAGGTTTACGATCCTAAAACCTTCATCCCTCACGCGGTGTCGCTGCATCAGACTTTCGTCCATTGTGCAATATTCTTAGCTGCTGCCTCCCGTAGGAGTGGGGGCCGTGTCTCAGTCCCCCTCTGGCTGGTCGTGCTCTCACACCAGCTACCCGTCTTAGGCTTGGTGGGCCATTACCCCGCCAACAACCTGATAGGACGCAAGCCCATCCAAGAGCGATAAATCTTTCATTTATAGAAATTATCAATAAATCGTATGGGGTATTAGCACAAATTTCTCTGTGTTATTCCCCACTCAAGGGTAAGTTACTTACGCGTTACTCAGCCGTCTGCCACTAGATATATGCTTTCCGAAGAAAGCGATCTCGTTCGACTTGCATGCCTTAGACACACCGCCAACGTTCGTCCTGAGCCAGAATCAAACTCTTCAAAAAAACGGTCATTTTCATTCACTGTTCAATTTTCAAAGTGCTATATCATTCATTAATCTATAAGATTAAAAAATCATTAGAAAAAAAATGATAACAAACGCTTTTATAAATAACAATAAGAAATATATTTAGTATTAGTTTTTGTTAAAATAAAACAAGCGTATATAACCATTGTAACAAATTTTTAGGAGTACACACTATGGTAAAGAATAATCCTGGAGAACCTTACTCAAGAATTTCATCTGAAGAAGCATTAGAAATGCAAAATAACGGAGATTCAACAATAATTGATGTAAGAAATGAAGATGAATATGAATCTGGGCATGTAACAAATGCTGTTTGGATTCCGGTTGATGAAATTGTTCAAAGGATGGAAGAATTACCTAGTGAAGGAAATTTACTTTTTATTTGTGCAGTTGGAGCTAGGAGTGGCTTGGCAGCAGAATATGCTAGTTCCCTAGGAATAGATTCTTCAAGATTATTTAACATCGAAGACGGTACTCCAACATGGATTAGCAAAGGCTTGCCAACATCAAATGGACAGGATAAATGATCAAAATTGATCCAAAAGTTCATGTTGTGGGATCGATAGCATATGATGATATTACTACTCCTGAAGGAAGTAGAGAAAATCTTTTAGCGGGATCCGCTGTATATTTCTCCTTAGCTGCCTCTATTTATTCAGATATATCGATGATTGGAACAGTTGGTTCAGATTTTTATGATAAAGATCTTTCTTTACTTAAGTCAAAAGAAATAGATACTTCCAAAATAAAAAAAATTGAAGGAGGTAAGACTTTCAGATGGAAAGGAAATTATTTAAAAAATTATGAAGATCCTGAAACAATTTATACAAGTTTAGGTGTTTTTGAAGATTTCTCTCCAAACGTTGATACTGAGCTATCGAATTCAGGTTTTATATTTTTAGCAAATATCTCTCCAGAAATTCAATTATCAATTGCTCAAAAATTAATCAATAAATCTCGCATCGTTGGGCTAGATTCCATGAATCATTGGATAATTGAAAAAAAAGATAAATTATATGAGGTTATGAAGAATATTGATATTTTTTTCCTCAACAAAGGTGAAGCCTTACGGCTTGCGAATAAAAAAACAATTGAAGAATCAGCTAAATATATAATTGAGAATGGTCCAAAATTATGTATCATTAAAGACGGAAAGAATGGATCATATTTGTACTCAATTGAAGGTGAAGAATTTTTTTGCCCCACATACAATATTGATAAGATAGTTGATCCTACTGGTGCTGGGGATACTTTTGCTGGAGGTTTTTTTGGATTCATTTCTAATATACAAAAACCTGAAATCAATGATTTTAAAGAAGCAATGATTTTTGGATCGGCGACAGCCTCATTTACCATTGAAGGTTTTGGAGTAGAACAATTAATTAATTTGAGTAAAGAAAAAATAAATTTTAGAGTAAATAATATTAAATCAAAAATAGATTAGAGGAAAAAATGAATTATGATGTGAAGGATTTAAATTTAGCTGAAGAGGGCAAAAGAAAAGCCGAATGGGCAGCTAAAGAAATGCCTGTTTTAGAATTGATAAAAAAAAGATTTGAAAAAGAAAAACCATTAAAAGGTGCCAAAATATCAGGCTGTTTACATGTAACATCAGAAACTGCAAATTTAGCACTTACATTAAAAGCAGGGGGAGCTGATTTTTCATTATGTGCATCGAATCCGCTTTCAACTCAGGATGATATAGCTTCTTACTTAGTTTCAGAGGGAATTCCTGTTTATGCAATCAACGGAGAAGATAACGAAACTTACTACAAACATATAAATTCTGTAGTAGAAAATAAGCCAAACATAACAATTGATGACGGAGCAGATTTAGTTGCTTTTCTACATCAAGAAAAGCCTGAATTAATGTCTGAAATTATCGGAGGAATGGAAGAAACCACTACCGGAGTGATAAGACTTAAAGCATTGGCAAATGAGAAAAAATTAAAATATCCTATTATTGCTGCTAATGACTCACAGACTAAGCATATGTTTGATAACAGATATGGAACTGGGCAAAGTACTTTGGATGGAATAATAAGAGCAACTAATATATTACTTTCAGGAAAAACTTTTGTGATTATTGGTTATGGTTGGTGTGGAAGAGGATTAGCTCAAAGAGCAAAAGGAATGGGAGCTCGAACAATTGTGTGTGAAATAGATCCCGTTAAGGCCCTAGAAGCTGTAATGGATGGACATCAAGTAATGAAAATGGATGAAGCAACTAAGGAAGGCGATTTCTTTGTAACTCTAACAGGAGGACTTCATGCTATAGGTAAAAGTCATCTTGAAAAAATGAAAGATGGTGCGATTGTTGCTAATTCAGGTCATTTTAACGTAGAGATAGATTTAGAATCTTTAGAAGAAATGTCAGAAACTAAAAGAAGAGTTAGACCGTTTGTTGAAGAGTATGTTTTAGAAAATGGGAAAAAAATATGCGTACTTGGTGAAGGAAGATTAATAAACTTAGCCGCAGCTGAGGGGCACCCCCCTTCAGTTATGGACATGAGTTTTGCAAATCAAGCTTTAGGCTGTGAATTTCTAAAGAAAAACAATCTAGAAATAGGAGTTCATGTTCTTGCTGAAAATATTGATAAAGATATAGCAGCTTTAAAATTAAAAGCTATGAAAATGAATTTTGATACTCTTACAGAAGCACAAGAAAAATACTTTAATTCTTGGGATATAGGAACATAAAATGACTAATTATTTTTTTACATCTGAATCAGTATCAGAGGGACATCCTGATAAAATGTGTGATCAAATATCAGACGCAGTTTTAGATGAATGCATTAGACAAGATAAAATGAGTAGGGTTGCATGTGAAACAGCAGTGGGCACAGGCTTTGCTATGGTTTTTGGCGAAATTACTACTAAAGCAAATGTAAACTACGAAAAAATCATAAAAGATACAATAAAAAAAATTGGATACACAAAAGAAGAGTATCAATATACTCCAGAAAATATTGAGATTTTAAATTTCATTGGAACACAATCACCTGATATAAAGCAAGGAGTTGACGTTGCTTTAGAAAATAGAGAAGGCAATGAAGAAGAAAGTAGTCAACAAGGAGCTGGTGATCAAGGCATGATGTTCGGCTATGCATGTGATGAGACTGAGGAAAAAATGCCTATGGCTATTCATCTGGCTCATAATCTACTGAAAAAACTTACCCATGCTAGAAAAAATAATGAGATTTCCTACTTAAGGCCTGACTCAAAAAGCCAAGTTACCTTAGAGTATGACCAGAATGATAAAGTTGTAAGAGTAGATACTGTAGTTATATCTACACAGCATGATAGCGGTGTATCAAATAATCAAATGAGAGATGACATAGAGAATAAAATTATTAAAGATGTCATATCAGGTGATTTATTGGACAATAATACAAAGATTTATGTAAATCCTTCGGGTAAATTTGAGCTAGGTGGACCCGTAGGTGATGCTGGATTAACTGGAAGAAAAATTATAGTAGATACGTATGGTGGAGCGGCAAAACATGGAGGAGGAGCTTTTTCAGGAAAAGATCCATCCAAAGTTGATAGATCTGCAGCTTACGCTGCTAGACACATAGCGAAGAATGTTATTGAAACACAAATAGCATCTAAAGCTGAGATTCAACTTTCATATGCTATAGGTGTAGCAGAACCTGTATCAATAATGGTTAATACATTCAATACCGGAAAAATTGATGATTCTAAAATTGAAGAAGCCATAAAAAAAGTATTTGATCTAAGACCTAGTGGAATAATTTCTACTCTTGAATTAAGAAACCCTATTTATGAACAAACAGCTACATATGGACATTTCGGAAGGTCAGATATTTCATTACCTTGGGAAGCCACTAATTTTGCAAAGGATTTAGAAAAATACTTTTAAGATGAGTGTAGTGATAAAATTTGGTACTGATGGTTGGAGAGCAACTCCTTCAACTGGACTAAATGAAGAAAGCATTAAGATTTGTGCTCAATCTTTTGCTGATTACATCAATAACAATTTCTCAGGCCAAAAGAATGTATTAGTTGGTTATGACACTAGAAAATCTTCTAAAAAGTTTGCTTTAATTACTTCTCATGTAATCAAATCAAATGGAATAAATGTAGAAATTACAGATAGAGAAACCCCTACTCCATTATGTAGCTATCATGTCAAACATAGCTCAAAAGTTGGAGCAGTAATTATTACAGCTTCTCATAATTCGAAAGAATGGAATGGATTTAAGGTTAGATCAGCAAGTGGTATAAGCTTAAATGAATCAGAAATTTCTGATATTGAAAAGAGTGTTATTTATTATTCAAATAATACTATGAAAATCAAACATCATGAGTCTGAAATAAAAAAAGTGAATGTTATAGATTCCTATGTAAATTCTTTACAAAAAATAGTTGATATTGAATCAATAAATAATTCAAATTTAAGTATAGCTTCAGATTATATGCATGGTGCAGTCACAGGGATACTAGAAAAAATATTAACGAATAAGAAAAATATATTTCTTAGGTCCGAAATAAATAATGAATTTCCTGGAATGGAGCAACCAGAGCCAATAGAATCTAACCTAAAAAACTTAAAAGAAGAGGTAAAAAACAATAATTTTGATATAGGCTTCGCTTTTGATGGGGACGGTGACAGATTGGGAGTAATCGATGAAAATGGAATTTTCCAATCAGCATCTGAGGTTTTCTTAATACTATCAAGCCACGTTTTAGAAAATAAATCATCAATTAAATCCATTGCGACTACAGTAAGCATGACTTCAAATATTAATGAAATATGCAAAAAATATAAATCTGAAATATTAATAACTAAGGTAGGTTTTAAGCATTTGGCTCCACTTTTAGAAGAAGAAAAAGTTTCTTTTGCAGGAGAAGAAAGTGGAGGATATTCAATGATAAACCATGTTTCTGACAAAGATGGGATTTTATCTGCTCTATTATATTTAGAATATCTAGTCAAATCTAAGAAAACTCCAAGTGAATCTATCTCAACAATATATGACAAATTTCCAAAAAAAGAATTTGAGAGAATTGATAAGAAATTTTCTGAAAATGATAGAAATATAATTCAAGAAAAAATTGAAAACTTAGAAACTTTTATTGAAAAAAATTATCAAATAATTAATAAAGATTTTACTGATGGAAAAAAATTCTTTATTGATAATAATTCATGGGTTTTAATAAGACTTTCAGGAACAGAACCTGTTTTTAGAATTTATATAGAAAGTCTAAATAAAACAATTTTAGAAGAAATTAAGAATCAAATTTTAGAATATTTCAATAATTGATTTTTTTTACTAATTTATTTTTATAATCATTATTAACTTTTGAGTATAATGAAATAGATAATTATCTGGAATGCCGGGGTGGCGGAATGGTAGACGCGCCAGACTTAAAATCTGTTGTCCGTATAGGGCGTGGGAGTTCGAGTCTCCCCCTCGGCACCAATATAAAAAATAAAATTTGATAAAATGATAAGATTGGGCGACGTGGCGAAGTGGCTAACGCAGTGGTTTGCAAAACCTCCATTCATGGGTTCGAATCCCATCGTCGCCTCCAAAATTTAGAAATC
>CETY01454958.1_pt1 | contig 23798 bp, 23 predicted proteins | sample 361551 | NCBI WGS metagenome assembly CETY01 (sample SAMEA2623135, study PRJEB7988) | marine metagenome | biome: marine biome (ENVO:00000447); feature: deep chlorophyll maximum layer (ENVO:xxxxxxxx); material: "saline water (ENVO:00002010), including plankton (ENVO:xxxxxxxx)" | depth 45 m | reverse complement strand
GGGGGCATGCAAAAGACTATGTTAGAATGATGTGGATGATTTTACAAGCTGATCAACCTGAGGATTGGGTTATATCTACTGGTATTACAACTACCATAAGAGATTTTATAATAATGGCATTTAATCATATAGGCGTGGAATTAACTTTCAAGGGTAAAGGTTTAAATGAAATAGGTTTAATTAAATCATGTTCCAACCCTGATTATAAGCTTGAAATTGGAAAAGAAATTTTATCTGTTGATCCAAAATATTTTAGGCCTACAGAAGTTGACTACCTTTGTGGAGACTCTACAAAAGCACGTGAAAAATTAGGTTGGGTTCCTGAAATAAAACTAAACGAGCTTGTTGAAGATATGATGAGTTCAGATTTATCTTTTTTTAAAAAAGATCAGTATTTGAAAGATGGCGGTCATGACACACTAAATTATTTTGAGTAAATGTTTTCAAAAACAATAAAAATATATATCGCTGGTCATAATGGTATGGTTGGATCTGAGTGCTTAAATACCTTGAAAAATGCCGGATATAATAATTTAATTTATAAATCTTTCAATGAACTTGATTTAAGAAATCAAAATCAAGTTTATAATTTTATTAATAAAGAAAAACCATCAATAATAGTTAATGCTGCTGCAAAAGTTGGAGGGATATTAGCTAATGATTCTAAGCCTTATGACTTTATTATGGATAATTTATTGATTCAAAACAATTTAATTGATTCTGCTTTTAAATTAAATATTGAAAAATTTATTTTTCTTGGTAGCTCATGTATTTATCCTAAATTTTCAAAACAACCTATAAAAGAAGAATATTTATTAACAGGGGATTTAGAGCCAACTAATCAATGGTACGCAATTGCCAAGATATCAGGTGTTAAATTAATTGAATCCTTAAGAAAGCAACATAATTGTAATTACACAGCATTAATGCCAACAAATCTCTATGGCCCAAATGATAACTTTGATTTAAAATCATCACATGTTCTTCCCTCCATGATTAGAAAATTTCATGAGGCTAAGAAAAATAATAGTGAAGTTGTAAAACTTTGGGGAACTGGATCTCCTAAAAGAGAATTCCTACATGTTAATGATTTGGCAAAGGCAGTTTTATTTTTAATAGAAAATGATTGTAATTCTCATATATACAATGTTGGAAGTGGAATTGATTTAACTATAAAAAAGTTAGCACAAACTGTAAAAAAAATAATTGGGTATAATGGAAAAATTTATTGGGATTTAAATAAACCAGATGGAACCCCAAGAAAACTATTGGATTCTTCAAAAATTAAAGATTTAGGTTGGAAACATGAGATTAATTTGAATGATGGAATTAAGTCTACTTATAATTGGTTTCTTAATAATGAAACCAAACTAAGAAAATTAAAAATTAATTAATTGTTAGTAACAGTAACAGGATATCCAGGTCAATTAGCCTCTGAGTTTAAATCCAAAACACAAAATGACGATAGGTGGATTTTTCTCAGCATTAATGATTTAGATATTACCAATGAGAAAAAGGTTTTTACTTATTTTAATCAAAATAAAACTGATTATATAATTAATTGTGCTGCTTACACAAATGTGGATAGAGCTGAGTCAGAACATGAAAGTGCATTCAGCGTTAATTGTAATGCTGTTAAGAATCTTTTGGAGGCGTGTAAATTAAATAATATTAAGTTAATTCATTTCTCAACTGATTATGTTTTTAATGGTAAAAGTAAAAAAGCGTATGATGAAAATGATTCTACAAATCCTAAAGGAATCTACGGTATGTCCAAAAAAGAGGGTGAGGATTATATTATAAATTCAAATGTAAAAAGTTTAATAATTAGAACATCTTGGTTATACTCAACTTTTGGAAATAATTTTGTAAAAACAATTATAAAAATCTCTGATAAAAATGAAATTAATATTGTTCAAGATCAATTAGGATCTCCAACCTATGCATCTGATTTAGCTGATGTAACAATTAAAATAATTAATTCTAATAATTATAAATGGGTATTTGGAGAAGTTTTTCATTTTTGTAATGACGGGAGTTGTTCTTGGTTTGAATTCGCCAGTGAAATATTTAAAGTTTTGAATATTAATACAAAAATAAATCCTGTATCAAGTATAGATTTTAATAGTAAAGTGGATAGACCAAAATATAGTGTTTTAAATAATTATAAAATCAAAAAAACATTTGATATAGAAATTAATGATTGGAAAAAATCATTATACATTATGCTGTCAAAATTATAAAGCAATATGAATATTTTAATAACTGGAGGTGCTGGGTTCATTGGCTCTCACTTAGTAAGATTAATGACAAAAAAGTATCCTAAATACAACATTTTTAATTTGGATATTTTAACATATGCAGGGAATTTAGAAAACTTAAAAGATATTGAGTTATATCCAAATTATAAATTCATTAAATGCGACCTTAGAAATTTAAACGATCTACAAAAAATTTTTAATGAATATCAATTTGATGGTATAATACACTTGGCCGCAGAGTCACATGTTGATAGATCTATACATGATCCTATATCTTTTGTTGAAACAAATGTCATCGGGACTGTGAATTTATTAAATGTAGCAAAAGATCAATGGGGCAAAGATTTTTCATCGAAAAGATTTTATCATGTAAGTACAGACGAGGTTTATGGATCACTGGGAGATACTGGACTTTTCACTGAAAAAACAGCTTATGATCCTAGATCACCTTATTCAGCTTCAAAGGCGAGTTCTGATCACTTTGTTAGAGCATATGGTGAAACGTATAAACTTCCATATGTGATATCAAATTGCTCAAATAATTATGGAGAATACCATTTTCCTGAAAAATTTATTCCATTATTAATTAATAATATTTTGAACAATAAAAAATTACCTATTTATGGCGATGGTAATTTTACCAGAGACTGGTTGTATGTTAGGGATCATGTTAACGCAATAGATTTAATTTTTCATAAATCTAAAAATTTTGAAACTTATAATATTGGAGGGTTTAATGAGATTAAAAATATTGATCTTGTAAAAATATTATGTGAGAAAATGGATTTCAAATTAGGTCGTAAATCAGGTACAAGTAATAAACTTATTACTTTTATAAAGGATCGTCCTGGCCATGACAGGCGATATGCAATCGATGCAGAAAAAATAAATACTGACCTTGGATGGTCACCCTCAGTAAACTTTGACCAGGGTATATCTTTAACAATTGAATGGTATTTAAAAAATCAAAAATGGCTTAAAAATGTAATATCTGGTGATTATAAAGAATATTATAATAAGCAATATAAATAATGAAAGGAATTGTTTTAGCAGGTGGTTCAGGTACAAGGCTTTATCCCATAACTAAAGGTGTTTCAAAGCAGCTTCTTCCTATATACGATAAACCAATGATATATTATCCAATTTCTGCTTTAATCAAAGCAGGAATAAGTGAAATCTTAATAATTTCAACTCCTCACGATTTGCCAAGTTTTAAAAAACTTTTAGGCAATGGTAATCAGTGGGGTTTAAATTTTAGCTATGCTGAACAATTAAAGCCTAATGGTCTAGCAGAAGCATTTATAATTGGAAAAGAATTTATCGGAAAAGATTCAGTTTGTTTAGTTTTGGGTGATAATATATTCTATGGTGAAGGATTCTCAGATCTTTTAAAAAATGCAAAACAAAATGTTACAAATAATCATCGTGCCACTGTCTTTGGTTATTATGTAAAAGATCCAGAGAGATATGGAGTTGTAGAATTCAAAGATAATAAAGCCATATCCCTTTTAGAAAAACCCAAGAATCCAAAATCAAATTACGCAGTTGTTGGAATATATTTTTATCCCAACTCAGTTATTGAAATTGCAGAAAATATACAACCATCAGAAAGAGGTGAATTAGAAATTACAACAGTAAATCAAGTTTTTTTAAAAAATGGGCAGCTTGATGTTGAGTTAATGGGCAGGGGTCATGCATGGTTGGATACTGGTACTCACGAGTCTTTATCGGAAGCTGGCGAATTTGTTAAAGCCTTGGAAAAAAGACAAGGTTTAAAAATAGCTTGTATTGAAGAAAACGTTTTACAGGAAGGCTTTATTACAAAAAATGAAGCAATGAATTTAGGTGTCGAGTTATATAAAACATCATACGGAAAATATATTATTGATAGGGTTAAAAAATGGAAGTATTAAAATCTAAAATTGATGGTTTATTAGTCTTTAAACCAAATATTTTTAAAGATAAAAGAGGTTATTTTATGGAATCTTACACTGAAAGCTTTTTCAATAAAAATTATCCAAATATAAATTTTGTCCAGGAAAATGAATCTTACTCAAAAAAAGGAGTTTTGAGAGGACTGCATTTTCAGATCCCACCAAAAAGTCAATCAAAATTAGTCAGAGTTATTTATGGAGAGGTTTTAGATGTTGCTGTTGATTTAAGGTTAAATAGTAAAACCTTTGGTCAGCATGAGTCAATTATTTTATCGGGTGAAAATAAAAAGCAATTTTTTATTCCAAAAGGGTTTGCTCATGGATTTATTGTCTTAAGTAAGTTTGCAATTGTATCTTACAAAGTTGATAATTATTATTCACCATTACATGAATCTGGTATTATTTATAACGATAATAATCTTAAGATAGATTGGAAATTTGAATCAGATAAATTAATTGTTTCTGAAAAGGACTTAAAATTAGACACACTCGTTAATTACACTAAAAAAATATAAATGAATATAAAATTATCGATTATAGGTTTAGGTTACGTAGGATTACCACTAGCTATTGAATTTGCAAAATACTTTCCAACAGTTGGTTTTGATATTAATTTAGATAGAATTAAAGAGCTAGAATTAGGTAAAGACCATACCTTAGAGGTTAGTGAATCTAGCATAAATAAAAGCTTAATTAAACATAATCCTAAGTTTAATGAAACAGGGTTTTTTCCAACAAATTACATTGATAACTTAAAAGACTCTAATTTTTATATTATCACAGTTCCAACGCCTGTTAATAGCGATAATAAGCCTAATTTAAACCCGCTTTATTCAGCTTGTAGAATTATTGGACCAATTATAAATAAAAATGATATAGTTGTTTTTGAAAGCACAGTTTACCCAGGTGCAACCGAGGAATTTTGTGTTCCGATTTTAGAAAAACAAAGTCAATTAAAACTTAATGAGGACTTTAGTGTAGGTTATTCACCTGAAAGAATTAACCCCGGTGATAAAAAAAGAACATTGACAAATATTATAAAATTAGTTTCTGGATCTAATAAACAAGCATTAACAATAATTGATAAAATTTATTCAAAAATAATAAAGGCAGGCACATTTAAAGCTTCATCCATTAAAGTTGCTGAGGCAGCTAAAGTGATTGAAAACTCTCAAAGAGATATTAATATTGCATTCGTTAATGAGCTAGCAATCATTTTTAATAAAATGAATATTGACACGAATGAAGTTTTAGATGCTGCTAGTACAAAATGGAACTTTTTACCTTTTAGACCTGGTCTTGTTGGTGGTCATTGTATTGGTGTTGATCCTTACTATTTAGCTGAAAAGTCTATTGAGCTTGGCTACCATCCCAACATTATATTGTCAGGAAGGAGTCTTAATGATTCGATGGGTAAATATGTTGCTGATTTATTCGAAGAAAGATTAAATGAAAATAATATAAAGGTTAAAAATGCAAATGTTTTGATTCTTGGAATAACATTTAAAGAAAATTGTCCTGATATTAGAAATACAAAAGTTGTTGATTTAATTAACAATTTAAATAAAAAAGGAATGAATTTGACGATTTATGATCCATGGGCAAATGAAAAAGAAGTTTTAAATGAATATGAGTTAAGTATATCTATAAAGATTCCTAAAAAGAAATATGAAGGAATTGTACTCGCAGTTGCTCATAATCAATTCAATGAAATTAACTTACCCGATTTAAAGTCAAAAAAATCAATTGTATTTGATATAAAAGGAATGTTAGGAGATAAAGCTGATTATAGATTATAGATATGGAAGTTCAAAAACTACAAAATTTAAGGATTCTAGTGACTGGAGGTGCAGGATTTATTGGTTCTAATTTGTGCGAATTTCTTTTAAATAAGGGTTGTATTGTTTCTTGTTTAGATAATTTATCAACCGGAAGAATTGATAATTTAGAATATTTTATTGAGCATAAAAATTTTAATTTTATTGATGGAGACATTAGGGACTTAAAATGTTGTAAAAAGGCAACAAAAAATATAGATTTTGTTTTACATCAAGCAGCTCTAGGAAGTGTTCCTAGATCAATTATAGATCCAATCACCACCAATGAAGTAAATATTAATGGTTTTCTTAACATGTTAATCGCCTCAAGAGATAATAATGTTAAAAGATTTATTTATGCTGCAAGCAGTTCAACATACGGAGACTCCACACAACTACCCAAAATTGAAAATGAAATTGGCAATCCATTATCACCTTACGCAATTACAAAATATGTAAATGAACTCTACTCAATAAATTTTCATAAACTATATAATCTAGACACAATTGGATTAAGGTATTTTAATGTTTTTGGAAGAAGGCAAGACACTAATAGTGTTTATGCAGCAGTTATTCCGAAGTTTGTAAAACAAATGATTAACGGAAAATCACCAACAATTAACGGTGATGGAAGTTATTCAAGAGATTTTACTTATATAGATAATGTAATTCAAATGAATATTTTATCAATACTAACAAATAATAAAAACTCCCTAAATCAAATTTACAATACAGCATATGGAGAGAGAAATTCCTTGATTAATCTATTTAATTCTTTGAGACAAAACTTAGGATTAATTAATCAAAGTATTTTGAAAATAAAACCCAAATTTGGTCCAATTAGAGATGGAGATATTCCACACTCTCATGCGTCCATAGAAAAAGGTAAAAAACTTTTAGGATACGATCCAAAATATAATTTAAATGAGGGTTTAAAAGAAGCCGTAAAATGGTATTATAAAAATTTAAAATAATGAACTTAAGACAAAAATCAATTTTAATAACAGGCGGCACAGGTTCGCTAGGAAAAGCACTAACAAAATATATTTTTTTACATCACCCTGATGTAAAAAAAGTGGTTATTTATTCAAGAGATGAACAAAAGCAATTTCAAATGGCACAAGAATTTCCTGCGGAAAAATATCCTCAGATTAGATTTTTTATAGGTGATGTAAGAGATGAGGAAAGAATAAACAGAGCTTTTCAAGGAATTGATTATGTAATACATGCAGCTGCTATGAAACATGTCCCAATTGCAGAATATAATCCTGATGAGTGTGTTAAAACAAATATAGGAGGAGCAAATAATATTATAAATGCAGCATTAAAAAATACAGTAAAAAAAGTAGTTGCATTAAGCACAGATAAAGCTTGTGCACCAATTAATTTATACGGTGCAACTAAGCTTACATCAGACAAATTATTTGTTGCAGCTAACAATATTACTGGAGAAAATAAAATAAAATTTTCTGTTGTTAGATATGGAAATGTTATGGGATCAAATGGTTCTGTTATTCCATTTTTCATAAATAAAAGTAAGGAAGGTGTTCTTCCAATTACTGATAAAAACATGACTAGATTTAATATTTCTTTAATTGATGGTGTAAAAATGGTAATGCATGCACTTTTCAATGCCTGGGGAGGTGAGATTTTTGTTCCTAAGATACCTTCTTATAAAATTTTAGATGTTGCTGATGCAGTTTGTAATAGATGTGAGAAAAAAATTGTTGGGGTTAGACCTGGTGAAAAAATTCATGAAGAAATGATAACAGCCTCTGACTCTTTCAACACCTATGATATTAATAAATATTATGTAATTCTCCCTGTTGTAACAAAATGGAACATAGATGAATTTATCAATGAATTTTCAGCTAAAAAAGTAAAACCTGGGTTTAGTTATAACTCTGGAACTAATGATAATTGGGAATCTGTAAGTTCATTAAAAAGACTGATTAAAGAACATGTTCAATCAAATTAATCAATGATATGAAACCAATTCCTTACGGAAGACAAAATATTGATAATGATGATATTGATGCAGTAGTATCTGTTTTAAAGTCAGATTATTTGACACAGGGTCCTAAAGTTCAAGAGTTCGAAAAAAAATTTGCAGAATATATTGGATCAAAGTATGCTGTTGCTGTCAACAATGCTACAGCTGGGTTACATCTTTCGGTTCTTGCTTTAAATTTAAATAAAGGTGATAGGGTCATTACAAGTCCAATTACTTTCGCAGCTTCCGCTAATTGTATTCGATATGTAGGAGCAGAGGTTTGGTTTGCTGATATAAATCCAAATACTTATTTATTAGACATTAATTCAGTCAAAAAATTAGTTGAATCTAAACCAAAAGGATTTTTTAAAGGTATAATTCCAGTAGATTTTGCTGGTCTTCCGATAAATATGGAAGATTTTAGACTTTTTGCAGATAATCATGATCTTTGGATTATTGAAGACGCATGTCATGCACCTGGCGGATATTTTATTGATAGCATAGGCGAAAAAAACTTTTGTGGAAATGGTAATTATGCAGATATCGGAGTTTTTTCTTTTCATCCAGTAAAACACATTGCTTGTGGAGAGGGTGGTATGTTGACTACTAATTCTAAAAAAATATATGAAAAGTTACTTCTTCTCAGAACCCATGGAATTACCAAACAAGATTTAGATGATAGCCATGGTAAATGGTACTATGAAATGAAAGAACTTGGCTTTAATTACAGATTGACTGACTTTCAAGCTTCTTTAGGAATTACTCAGCTAGCCAAGAATCAAGATAGTGTAAAACGAAGAAATGAAATTTCATCTAATTACAAAAAAGCATTCAAAGGAAAAATTAAATTTCAGGATTTACCTCGAGGAAGGTATAACGCACACCATCTATTTATTATTGAGGTTGAAAACAGAAAAGAATTATATGATTTTCTACACTCAAAAGGAATTTTAGCTCAAATCCATTACATTCCAATTCATATGTTTCCTTATTATCGAAGAATAGGTTACCAAGACGCAAATCTGAGTAAATCTGAAAAATATTACAAAAGATGCATTAGTTTACCTATGTATCCAACACTAACAAACAAGGAGCAAAATTTTGTTATCAAACAAGTAAATAAATTTATCAATGGGTAATATTTGTATTATACCTGCAAGAGGCGGAAGTAAAAGAATTCCAAAAAAAAATATCAAAGAATTTCTTGGCAAACCAATTATTGCTTATTCCATTAGTGCAGCAATTAATTCTAATTTATTTGATGAAGTAATGGTTTCAACAGACGACATTGAAATTGCTGATTTAGCAAAAAAATTCAAAGCAAAAGTACCCTTTATGAGATCTGCTAAAAACTCTGATGATTTAGCAACCACATGTGATGTTTTGTTAGAAGTAATACAAAATTATGATAATCTAAATATGGAATTTGAAAATATTTGTTGTTTGTACCCATGTGCTCCTTTTGTTACAACTAAATTATTATCAAGAGCTTATAATCACTTAATTGAAAATGAATATGACTCTGTCTTGCCAATCGCAGCTTTTAGATCGCCCATACAAAGAGCTTTAAGAGTTGATAATGATAAATTATCGATGATATATGAAGAAAATTCAAATACTAGGTCGCAAGATTTAGATAAATGTTTTTATGATGTAGGGCAATTCTACTGGCTCAGAAAAAATAAATTAGTAGAAAATAGAAAATTGTTAATGTCAAATAGTGGAGCCATTAAGATTTCAGAGTTAGATGCTCAAGATATTGATAATATTACTGATTGGAGACTAGCTGAATTAAAATTTAAATTAAATAGAAATGTTTCCAAATAAATATGCTTGTTTAAAAAAAATGAAATTTAGCTGCGGTGAGTACAAAATTGTACCAATAAGATTTGAAGATAGGATTGACATTATGAATTGGCGAAATGAACAAATCTATCATTTAAGACAATATGAAATCTTAACAAAACCAAATCAAGAAAAATATTTTAATGATATTGTTGCCAATTTATTTCATAAAGAAACACCTAATCAAATTTTATTTTCATATCTAAAAAACAGTAAATGCATTGGCTACGGTGGTTTGGTACACATTAATTGGAAAGATAAAAATGCTGAAATATCATTTATAATGGATACAAAATTGGAAAAAGAAGAATTTCAATTTCATTGGACAACTTTTCTTTCTCTCATAGAGGAAGTTGGTTTTAACGAATTAAAAATGCATAAAATTTTCACATATGCATTTGATCTTAGACCGCACCTTTACACTGCACTTGAACAGGCAAATTATTTCAAAGACGGAGTTTTGAAGGAACACCTTTATTTTAATAATAAATATTTGGACGTTGTTATTCACTCTAAAATAAATACTTACAAATGAAGTTAGGTATACTAGCAAGTGGAGATATTGGAAAAGATACTTTGGAGAAAATTATTTCAGATTATGAAATATATTTTGTTTTAACTGACAGTAATTCTATTGGCGTTATTGAATTATGTAAAAACTATAAAATTCCTTTTTTCAAAGGAAATCCTAGAAATGGAAGTGCATATGAATTTGTTAAAAATTATGAAATTGATGTAATAATTTCAATTAACTATTTATTTTTAATTAAATCTGATATTATTGATCATCCAAAAATTTTGTCTTTTAATGTGCATGGCTCTTTGCTTCCAAAGTATAGAGGCAGAACACCACATGTTTGGTCGATTATAAATAACGAAAAATGCACAGGTATTACTGCTCATTTAATAGATATAGGTTGTGATTCAGGTGATATAATAACTAAAATTAAAATTCCAATTAATGAAAATGATACTGGATTTGATCTATTGAATAAATATAAATCCAAGTATTATAATTTAGTAAAAGATGTTATTGGAAAAATAGAATCTGGTAAACTTAATTTGATCAAACAAGATGAGAAATTGTCAACATACTATGGAAAAAGAAGTCCTGAAGACGGAAAAATAAATTGGGATTGGCAAAAACAGAGAATTAAGAATTGGGTAAGAGCTTTATCTTATCCTTACCCAGGAGCATTTTCATATTTTGATAATAAAAAAATAATAATTGATGAAGTAATAGATTCTAATATTGGTTTTAAATATGATGTTCCAAATGGAACAATTATAGTCAATGAACCAAATATTATTGTGAAAACTTCAAATGGTACATTGGAACTTAAAAAATTAAGAAAATCAGTAACATTTAATATTGGTGATAAATTAATATAATTATGAATAAAAAAACATTTATTATTGCTGAACTATCAGCTAATCATAATGGTGATTTAAACATTGCTTTGGAAAGCATTAGAGCTGCTAAAAGAACTGGTGCAGATGCAATCAAAATACAAACTTATACAGCTGATACTTTAACTATTGACTCTAAAAATGAATATTTCAAGATTAATCATGGAACAGCTTGGGATGGAGAATATTTATATGATTTATATAAAAGAGCTTATACACCTTGGGAATGGCATAAAGATATTTTTAGGGTTGCAAATGAAGAAAGAATTATTTGTTTTTCATCTCCTTTTGACAATTCTGCTATCGATTTATTAGAAGAATTAAGAAATCCGATATACAAGATTGCATCCTTCGAAATTCAAGATATACCACTCATAGAGTACGCAGCAAGTAAGGGGAAACCTATGATAATATCTACTGGAATTGCCGAGATTGAAGATATTGAACTGGCTATTGAAACTTGTAAAAAAGTTGGTAATAATGATATAACTATTTTAAAATGTACATCTGCTTATCCTGCAGATCCTGAAGATGCAAATTTATTGTCAATTCCAGATATCAAATCTAGATTTAATGTAAAGGTGGGATTATCTGATCACACAATTGGTATTGAAGCTCCCATAGTTGCAACTACCCTTGGAGCAACTGTGATTGAAAAACATTTTATCTTGGATAAATCAATCGGTGGTCCAGACGCTCATTTCTCATTGGATGAAGAGGGGTTTACTCATATGGTAAAAGCTATACGAAATGCTGAGAAAATGATGGGCAAAGTTGATTACGAAATGACAGAAAAAAAGAAAAAAAGCAGGCAATTTTCTAGATCTTTATTTGTTACCCAAGATGTGAAATCTGGTGAAAAAATAACTAAAAAAAATGTCAGAAGTATCCGCCCCGGTTTTGGTATGCATCCTAAGTTTCTGTCTGAAATAATTGGTAAAGAATTTACAAAGAATATCGAAAAAGGCACTCCAATGTCTTTTGACTTAATTAAATAAATAAACAAATGATTGCAATAATCTTAGCAGCAGGATATGGAAATAGAATGAGACCTTTGACTGATAATGAACACAAAACTTTATTGAAAATCAATAATATTACTATAATTGATAATATTATTGATTCATTAATTACTAATTCAATAAATAAAGTAGTAATTGTTACAGGATACAGGGCAAATGAATTAAAAAAATATTTATTAAATAATTACAATAATGTTAATTTCCAATTTGTATATAACAAAGATTTTAAAACAACTAACAATATTTTTTCCCTATCACTTGCTTTTAAAAAAATTGAAATTGATTCTGATATTATTTTAATAGAATCAGATCTTATATATGATCATAAAATAATAGAAAACCTAATAAAATCCTCAAAAAAAAATATTGCATTAGTATCTAAATACCATTCAGGCATGGATGGTACAGTTGTTAAAATAGGTTCAAAAAATAAGATTACAGAGGTAATTCCACCACACCTTCAAGACTCTGATTTTTCATTTTCAGATAAATTTAAAACCTTAAATATTTATAAGTTTTCTCAAGATTTTACAAACAATATTTTTTCAAAACTTTTAAATTATTATTCTGAGGTTATTGATGATAATTGTTATTATGAGTTAGTATTAGGAATTTTAATTTATATGCAAAAAGAGGATATTTATTCTTTATTGGTAGATAATAGAGATTGGATTGAGGTAGACGATACTAATGATATTAGAATTGCCGAGTATAAATTTGCTAAGAGCCAAAAAAAAGATATTCTTGGTAAAGCCTGGGGTGGGTATTGGAACTATGATATAATAGATTTCTCATTTATCAGGAATATGTATTTTCCAACTCCTTCAATGATTGCAGATGTTAAAAACAATATTGAAGAATTAATTTGGAATTATGGTTCGTCCAATAAAATCTTCAATCAAAAATTATCATATTACTTGCTTAAAGACGAATCTAAACTATGCGCCCTGAACGGTGCTGCACAAATTTATCCTTTTATAAACAACAAATATTCAAATTCTAGGGCGCTGATTCCAAATCCTACTTTTGGAGAATATGAAAAAATATTTAATAATAAAGATTACTATGGGGATAATGGCTCATTTAATTTTAACGAAATATCAAAAAAAATCCTCAACAATGATATTATTGTTTTTGTTAACCCAAATAATCCAACTGGAACTATGGCTAAAACAGAAAATATTTTTGAACTAATTAAAAAGTATCCAATGAAGTTATTCATAATTGACGAGTCATTTATTGATTTTTCAAATTCACCCTCTGTTTCAGAAATGCCAAATGCAGATTTACTGGATAATTTCCTAATTATCAGAAGTATGAGTAAAAGTCATGGATTTCCCGGAGTTAGAATAGGTTATGTTTATTCAAATAATTTAAAAATGATCAAAGACATTAGTCAATCTCTTCCTGTTTGGAATTTTAATTCTGTTGCTGAATATTTTTTAGAAATTATGTTAAAATATAGAAATGAATTTGATAAATCCATTGAAAAAACAATTTCTGATAGATTAGAATTTTCTAATCTCTTGAAAAAACAAGATTGGGTTGAAAGAGTTTTTAATAGTGAATCAGATTTTATTTTAGTAGAAACTAAAGCTAAAATTGCAGAACTAATTAATGAATTATTGGAATTTCATAATATTTATATTAGAGAGATTAGTAATAAATTTAAAGACGGTAAAACTTACTTTAGATTTGCAGTAAGAACTGGTTACGAAAATAAACTGGTTATTGAAAAAATTTCCTCTCTTATAAATTAGTATGGTCTACTACGATACTTGGCATCACTTACCTGAATCTATTGATCTCTCTGTTCCCTTGAAAAACAGAGAAAATACATTTAAAGAATTAAAAAAAGTTGTATCAATTTTAAATGATAGTCTCAAAACAAAATATTTTTTTAGCTGTGGCACCGCTTTAGGTATTTTAAGAGATAATAAATTGATTGATTGGGATACAGATATTGATATTGATTTAATAAATCCAACAGACAAAGAGCTGGAATATTTAACGAATCAGATGCTCAAAAATGATTACAGTATGTATAGACTTTTAAAAAAAAATGGAAGATATATTCAATTAGTATTTGTTAAAAAACCATACCATTCAATTGATTTTTGTATTTGGTATAATCACTTTGATGGTTATATAAATGATATTCCAGAAACAATTTTTTTAAAAAGAGTTCATAGTAAGTCATTGTACGATGAATTTAAAGAAATAAAATTTAATAATATCAATATCCAATTACCAAAAAATCATATTAAATATTTTGAATCACTTTATGGAAAAAACTGGGAAAAACCAAAAAAGTATTCGTTTTGGATTAGTAATGCAAATGATTTGAGAATTGATTTTAACTTATTTAGGGTTTTTTTTAAAATACTTTGGAAATTTAAAATTGTTAGAAAAAAAATAGTTTAGTTGAAAATCTTTAAAAACTCAGTAATTTATATACTTGTTTCCGTAATAAGCGGGGGATTATCGTTTCTATTTCTACCTATATTAACATCATTCTTAAGCGCAGATCAATTTGGAACACTTGAATTATATAGATCATCTATAGCTTTATTACAGGGCTTATTTATTTTTGGATCTAATACATTAATTTTTGGAAATTATTTTAAGTGGACAAAAAAAGAATTAAAAATCTTTATACATAATGCTATTTTTATTTCTTTAGTAGTTGGATCTGTAATTTTATTTGCAGTACTTTTTTTTCCTAATCTTCAGGATATTATTTTTCAGAGATATTCTATTCCGTTAATTGTTATTTTAATTGGAATTTTAACTTCATTAATTCAGTCAATAACTGCAATTCAAACTACTTTATTTCAAATTGAAGGTAAATCAATTTCATACGCATTATTTGTAGTAGGATTTTCTTTATCCTCTTTATTAATCTCTTACTACTTTTTAGAATATAAAAATTACGGGTGGAAGTCAGTAGTTTATGGAATTTTATTTGCATCCACAATATTTTTTCTCTTAACAATTTGCATTTTTTACAAGAGCAAAATTGGGATTATAAATCCATTTAATAAAGTCAAAATGATTTTATTCTTAGGTTCTCCACTAATATTAACCCACATAGGAGGTTGGGTTATTGAGGCATTGGATAAATTTATGATTTCAGATTTAATAGATATAAGTGCGACAGGTATTTATGCTGTAAATTATAAATTTGGGATTATAGTTATGATGATACAGGTTGGAATAATTAGGGCTTGGTCCCCATTTTTCTACAAGGAGATTGCTAAAAACAACAACGAATCTAAAGTTAAAATCATAAGATATACTTATTGGTTAATACTAATTTTATTTTTAATGACAATATCTATAATAATGATATCTCCTTTTTTATTTGATATTTTTATAGTAGATGACTCCTATCAATTTTCCTGGGTAATAATTGTATTGGTCTCTTTTGCATATTTTTTTGATGGATTATGGAAAATTTTTAATTGTTACCTAATAAATAAAAATTTAACAAGTTACTATGCTTATACACTAATTATAAGTGCAATTCTAAATGTAGTATTAAATTTTTATTTTATTAAAGAGATTGGTGTTAACGGAGCCGCTTTAGCCACTTTTATATCTTTCTTTGTTGGAGGATTTTTTGCATTTGTTTTATCTATAAAAACTGAAAATATGCCATGGTTATATTTTATGTATAAAAAATGAAAAAAGAACTAAATAATTTTTTTAAAAAAAATAAAAATTTTTATAAAAAAAATAACTTTTCAGAGGGATTATTAATTGTATCAGTTACTAATAATTTTATTTTTAATACCATTCTTTTAAAGTTTGCCAAAGCTATTGCAGAAATAGAATCTCTGAATACAGTTTATGTGCCTTTTTTTAAACCTAATTCTAATATAAATAAACTATCAGATTCATTTAAGCTAAATTTTTATTTAGATCATATAAAACAAATACTTAAGAATTTTTTTTATTTCACCCCAAAAATATTTATTGAACTTTTTAAGATTAAAGATGGAATCACATTAGTAAATTATAGTATTAAGAATGTTTACATTGGTAAGCATATATATGATTACATCTTAAGAAGAAATAATATCCCAACGATAAAAAAATTAAGTATTATAAACAGATTAGAAATTGCACTCTGCCTTTATTATTTTTATCTAATTGATGATCTGATCATTAAACATAATATTAAATCATTACTCACTTTAGATAATGTCTATGTAGAGGGAATCGTTTTCGAATTAGCTAGATTTTATAATTTAAAAATGTATACTGGGTTTGACATAAACCTTTTAACTCTTCATTTATATGAAACACAAAAAGATTATGAGTGCCATTGTAGAACACCTGACGAAAAATATATTTCTAAAATTTTTAGAAGTAAAATTTATAATCAAGAAGCACTCGATTTTGCTAAAAAGAGATTCTCTGGAAAGCAAAATCAACATGACGCAAAAAGAGCATTTTCTAGCTCCAAAGAAATATTAAATAAACAAAGAATAATATCAGATTATAATTTGGATATAAATTCAGAAATTGTATTGGTTTTACCTCACGTTTTTTGTGATGCTCCCCATGGTTATCCATCTGTTTTTTATCAAGATTACGAACATTGGTTAATTGATACACTCAAAATATTAAATAGAAATAACGATTTAAATGTTTTAATAAAAGAGCATCCAAGTGCAGAGCTATACAAAGAGAAGGGTTATTTAAAAAGATTACTAGAAAACCACAACTTTTCTAATGTAAAATTGGTTTCAAATCAATTAAACTCCAAGTCGCTAATGAATTCAGTTGATTATATGATAACTTGTGGTGGAACATCTGGCATGGAGTATGCTTTTCACGGTATTCCCGTAATTATTGCCTCATCTCCACCATATGGAAATTTTAGTTTTGTTAATAAGGCAAATAACTTGGAGGATTATCATAAAATGCTAAGAAATATTAAAAAGATGGTTAAACCAAGTAAAGATGAGCAACTATTAGCCAGTAAACTACTTTATTTATTTTTTGATGATTATGGAATTGATAGAAAAAAAGCGCATTTAGATTGTTACACAATTAACTTGGGTGAAAATAATGATTTAAAGTATTTTTTCTCTCATATATCCGAACCAATTAGAATTAAAGAATCACATTATTATATTAAACAATCATTGTTAAATATGATTAATAAAAATTTAAAAAACTTATATAAAACTAACTGATTGACATTAAGCAATTTTAAAATATTAGAATTATCTACTTGTTTTTTTATAATAAGTAACATATTAGATTATTCAGGATTTATTGGCTTAAAATATGTTTCATTTATTGTATTAATTTCATCTATTTTATTGAATTTTCAACAAATAAAATTATCCAGAAATCAAATACTTTTTTTTGGATTTCTTATGTTTTTCTTTTGTTTAAGTTTAATTACTACAATTATAAATGATGGGAGTATACAATTTGCACTACAATATAATCTAGCTATTATTACTCTAATTATATGCTCAGTTTTAGTCAATTATGTAGATTCTAATAAAATGTTAAATTTTTTAATGAATGTTTTACTTTATTCATCTACACTTATCATTTTTGGAAATGTTTTTTCAAATATTTATCCTGTAAAATCAATAACTAATATATTGGTATTGTTTGCAAGTGATTATGATACGTATGAGGGTATTAGGTCATCATCAATGATAATTGTGCCTAAAATTTACTTTCAATTTACTTTATTTTTACCCGCTGCGTATATTTATTTTTTATTCAAAAAAAACTATGTAAAATCTCTTATTATTTTGATATCAATAATACTTAGTTTATCAAGAGGAGCAATATTTATAGCATTAATTTTTTCATTATTATTTTTTCTAAGAAATAAAAATTTTAAAGATTTAATTAAAAATATTTTTCTAATAATTCTTTTTGCATGTATAATGTTATATCTAATAAATATTTTTGTGCCTAATATTTTTATTCATTTTTTTAATCTTCAAAATATTTCTGAGTTCTCAGTTTCAACAAGGATAGACCAGATAAAGATTATTATGGACTTATTTCTAGATAATATATTTATTTTTCTTTTTGGGATGGGTTCTGGAACTCCAATATATTTAAATTTCATAGCTGAATATGTTTATGCTATTGAAATTGCTCCTCTTGATATTATTAGAAAATATGGTTTGATTTTTTTTGCTTTTATTTTTATTTTAATGTTTAGAATTATTAAAAATTCTAGTATAATTAATACTTACATTCTTTTGTCGCTTGTATTTGCTACTCTCACAAATCCAATTTTAACAGCGCCAATTTTTATTTTGATTTTTAGCTTATGTAATAAAAACATATTTATAAATAAATGAAATTAGGAATTATAATACTTTCATGGAATTCAGAAGATAGAATAATTAATTGCTTAGATTCAATATTTAAATTCTATAAGAACCCAAATATTTATGTGGTTGATAATAATTCTAAAGACAGATCTGTTGATTTAATAAAAAAACATTATCCTGAAATCAATTTAATTTTATCTAACTCAAACCTTGGTTTTTCTGCCGGGAATAATCTTGGTTTTGTACATGCACTCAAGGATGGTTGTGATTATGTTCTACTTTTAAATGATGATGTAATAGTGCTTGAAGATTTTATTTCCCCATTAATTGTTGAAATGGAAAATGATAAAACTATAGGGACTATTGGTCCTGTTGTTGTTGAAAATTATGATAGAAATATTATTCAATCAGCTGGAGGAAAAATAAACTTGATTACTTTAGATATGGGTTATTTAAATAAAGGAGAGAATTATAAAAAGATAAATAAAATTAAAAACGTAGGATATGTACTAGGTGCTGCAGTTTTTGTCAGAACAAGTTTGTTTAAAAATTCTTTTCTTTTTGACCCACATTTCTACCCAGCATATGTAGAGGAGGTAGATTTGAGTTATAGAATAAAAAAAATGGGTTATACAAATAAAGTGTCTTACAATTATAAAATTGCTCATATTGGATCTCTTTCTGCTTCTAATTCTTCCATAACATACAGAAGAATTTTAAATAATAAATTTCTTTTTGCAATTAAACACTTATCAGTCATAAATATTTTTTTCTCTGTAAATTTTCTTCTTGTAAAGTTCTTCATTAAAATTTTACTGAAAAAAATTAATAGGAATTTATGAAATACACATTAATTACAGCTTGTCTAAATTCAATTAAAACAATTGATAGAACTGTTGAATCAATCTTAATTCAAAAACATTTACCCATTCAGTACATTTTTGTAGATGGTGGATCTAATGATGGCACACTTGAATATTTATCAAAAGTTGAAATAAAATTTAAACAACTAGGAGTGAATTTTTTATTAAAAAAACAAACAACAAAAGGAGGAATATATGAGGCATGGAATATGGGTTTAAAAATGGTTAGTAAAAATTCTGAATATATTTTTATTTTAAATAGTGATGATTGGTATTTAAATAATACTATCGAATTGGTCTCAACTTTTTTTACTAAGAATACTGGAACAGATATATTTTGTGGAAAATCTTTAAATTTTTATGACAACGGGAAAAAAAATATTTCAAAAAATAAAAACCTAAATCTTTTTCCATTTTTAATGCCAGTTAACCATCCCGCTTGCTTCATTCGAAAGAAAGTATATGATAAAGTAGGAAAGTTTAATGATAAATATAGAGTTTCAGGTGATTATGATTTTTTATATAGGTGTATGAACTCAAGAATGACTTTTGGCTTTACAGACCATATTCTTGTTAAGAGATTTATGGGTGGATTTGCTGATTCAAATAAAAATTTAGCAATGATAGAAACCTTAAAAGTTGGCTTAAACAATTCTAAAATTAAATTATTCCCAAAAATAGCTTATTTACTTAGAAAATTAATCAAAAAATAAATGTGTGGTATTAATGGAATAATTTCTAAATCTTTAGAAATTGATTTAAATAAAAATATAAATAAGATGAATGATAAAATTATTCATCGAGGACCAGACGATGATGGTTGTTATTATGAAACTAATATCAATTTTTCAGTAGCTTTAGGAATGAGAAGGTTATCGATTATTGATTTATCTAATGGTGGTCAACCCATGTACTCTGATGATAAGCAAGTCGTTATTGTTTTTAATGGAGAAATTTATAATTATCAAAAATTAAAAAAAGAATTAGAGAAAAATAATATTTCTTTTAGAACCAATAGTGATACTGAGGTTATCTTAAAACTGTATATTGAATATGGACCAGAATCATTTTCAAAGTTAGATGGAATGTTTGCCTTTTCCATTTACGATAAAAGAGTTAACAAAGTATATATAGCCCGTGATTTTTTTGGGGAAAAACCACTTTATTATTCAAATAATGATACATCTTTAATTTGGGCATCAGAACTAAAATCTCTCAAATCTCAATTAAACTACAAACCAAAAATTTGCGAGAAGGCTCTTGCATTATATTTTTCATTGACATACATACCTGCACCTTATACTATCTATGAAGGTATCTTAAAGTTAGAACCTAATAAATACATAGAATATTCTATAATAGAAGATGATTTTTTAATTAATGAGATTAGTAAAAACAATCAAGAGTCAAATTTTAATGGTTCATTTAAGGATGCAAAAGAAAAAACAAAGAAATTAGTTAATGAAAGTGTAGTCAGTAGATCAATTTCAGATGTTCAGATTGGCACTTTCCTCTCAGGTGGTGTTGATTCATCAATTGTAAGTTATTGTTTATCTCAAAGTACTAATAAAAGAATTGACACATTTTCTATTGGGTTTGATAAGAAACAATTTGATGAAACAGAAAAATCTAGATTGGTTGCAAAATTGATTAATAGTAACCATCACGAATATATTTTGAGTGAAAAAAGTTTTTATGAAGACTTAGATATTATTCTAAAGAATTTTGACGAACCATTTGCTGATTCTTCAGCTTTACCTAGTTTTTTAGTTTCTCAGAAAACAAGTAAGCATGTTAAAGTAGCTTTAACCGGTGACGGAGGGGATGAGGTTTTTGGAGGATACAATAAATATCATATAAATACTATTAATAATTATTACACAAATTTAATTTCAGAAAAGGCTCACAACTTATTGAAAAATACATTTTCATTACTATTAAAAATAAAAGATGATAATAGAGGACTTAAATTTAAAATCAAAAAAACCCTTAATTCTATAGACTACAATAATAATTTTTATTGGAATATAATTTCAATGGCATTTAAAGAGAATGAACTCAATAAAATTTTGATCAAAAGTTCTAATGGAATTTTTAATTATTATAAAGATGATTTGGGGCTGAGCAAAACAAACACCCTTACAGATCTTAGAAAAATTGACAAGCATGTAAGCTTAGAGGGTGATATGCTAGTTAAAGTCGACAGAACCAGTATGTTGTCTTCACTTGAATGTCGAGCCCCATTTTTAAATCAAAAATTATGGAAGTTTACTAATTCTTTACCCTCAGGTTATCTCATTAAAAATGGTTCAAAGAAACACATACTTAAAGAAGCATTTAAAGATGTATTTCCTTCAAATTTTTTAGAAAAATCAAAAAAAGGTTTTGGAGTTCCTGTTGGTGATTGGCTTAGAACAATTTTAAAGGATGAACTGATGTTTTTGTGTGATAAAAGTTTTATAGAAGAGCAAAATTTATTTAAATATAACTATGTATATGAAATGGTTAGACGTCATATTACAGGTCAAGAAGATAATACCTTTAAAGTTTGGACTTACTTTTGTTTTCAAAAATGGTATAAAGCCTCACATTCAAACTGATGAGTAAAAAGCTTGTTCGCATAACCACAGTTCCTATGTCATTGAAACACTTATTAAAAGGACAAATGTCTTTTATGAGTAAGAATGGTTTTGACGTTATCATGATCAGTTCCGAAGGAAAAGGATTGAATGATGTGATTAAAAATGAAAAATGTAGACATTTTATTATTCCACTAACAAGAGAAATAACACCTTTAAGAGACATAATTGCTACATTTAGTTTATATCGTTTACTATTATTAGAGAAACCAGATATCGTTCATACTCATACTCCTAAAGCAGGTATAGTGGGTATGTTAGCATCCTTTTTAGCTAAAGTTCCAGTTAGGCTTCATACTGTAGCAGGACTCCCCCTTCTTGAAGCCAAGGGGCTGAAAAGATTAATTTTAAATTTAGTTGAGAGACTCACTTATAAGTTCTCTACAAAAGTGTATCCTAATTCCTATGGACTTAAAGATATTATATTAAAAAATAAATTTACGAAAGAAGACAAACTTTGTGTAATTGGAAATGGAAGCTCTAATGGAATTGATACTTCATTTTTTGATCCTAAATTAGTCTCCTCAGAGAAAAAAAAATCAATTAGGTCTAAATTGGGAATCAAAAAAAATGATTTTGTTTTTATTTTTGTAGGACGTTTAGTTACTGATAAAGGAATAAATGAATTGGTTGAAGCTTTTAATGAATTATGCTTACAATTAGAAAATATAAAGCTGTTACTTGTTGGGCCTTCGGAGGATAATTTAGATCCATTGAGTGAGAAAACTAAATTATCAATTAGTAATCATAATAAAATTATTTCAGTTGGATATCAAGTTGATGTGAGACCTTTTTTTGCTGTATCACACTTATTAGTATTTCCAAGTTACAGAGAAGGATTTCCTAATGTTGTGATGCAATCTGGTGCAATGGGTTTACCAAGCATAGTTACTGACATCAATGGATGCAATGAAATTATTAAAGCTGATTATAATGGTGTAATTGTTCCAGTAAAAGATACGAAGTCTTTAAAAAATGCAATGTTAAGAATTTATCAAGACAAAGAATTTCACTTGAAATGTTCAAAAAAATCTAGGTCAGTAATAGTCGATAATTATGAACAAAAATTATATTGGAAAGCATTACTTAATGAATATAATTTTTTATAAAAAAAACCTTTATTAATTTTATAAATAAATAAATAAAATTTTTTTTTAAAAAATGAATTGATTATACTGTCACAATATGAAAAATCAAGAAAAAATAATAAATGCAATAAAAGATATTTTTGAAGATATTGATACTTCTAGTTTTAATTTAAAAACAGAATTTAAAAATAATGATGAGTGGGACTCTATGACAGCACTATCATTAATAACCATATTAGATCAAGATTTTGGTGTTAGTATTTCAGGTGAAAAAATTAAAGAATTGAATACAATTGAAGAACTAATTATTTTTATTAATGAATAGAATGTTAATTATTGCCGCAAGCTCTGATCTGTCAAAATCATATCTTGAATACATCAAAAATGACAAATTAGACATTGATGTAATAGTTCGTGATCCTAGTAAAATTGATGAGCAAATTCTTACGATGATTGATAAAATTTTTGAATTTGATTTAAATGATATTGTCAATCTAAATAAGTTCAGTTCTAATTCAAAATATAGTCAGATAATATTTTTTCAAGGAATTGACATAATTAAACCATTTCAACTTTACAATATTGATGATATATCTAAAACAT
>CETY01198122.1_pt1 | contig 23835 bp, 26 predicted proteins | sample 361551 | NCBI WGS metagenome assembly CETY01 (sample SAMEA2623135, study PRJEB7988) | marine metagenome | biome: marine biome (ENVO:00000447); feature: deep chlorophyll maximum layer (ENVO:xxxxxxxx); material: "saline water (ENVO:00002010), including plankton (ENVO:xxxxxxxx)" | depth 45 m | reverse complement strand
CATATCAACGATTAAATCTTTAACAACAGGCAATCCTGGCAAAGGTCTTAATTCTAATTTATTTCTTTTAACTACTTTTGATAGAGGTGTAATGCACCCGAGACCATTTTTTCCATTTATATTCATGCCGTCTGAGCCACAAACTCCCTCTCTGCAAGATCTTCTAAAGGAAATTGAAGAGTCTTGTTCTTTAGCTAATTGGAGAGCATCCAAGACCATAATATCTTTATTTTTAGGAATATCTATATCGATGTCTTGCATAAAAGGCTTGTCACCAGTATCTGGATCATACCTATAAATACTCATTTTTAGAGTAGTAATTTGTTCAGCAGCTATCGTATTCATTAATATGTTCTCGCAAATGGTTGGAATGCTTGAACTATTTTTGGCCTAAAATTAACATCTCTTTTAGATACTTCTTTTGAATCTTTGAAATAAATAGAGTGCTTAAGCCAATTTTCGTCATCTCTTTCTGGAAAGTCATCTCTAGAATGAGCCCCTCGACTCTCTTTTCTCTCGTTAGCACAAATAGCAGTAGCTTCAGCTACTTCTAATAAATTTAATAATTCTAATGCTTCTACTCTAGCGGTATTAAATCTAGAAGATTTATCAGCTAAATGTAAATTTTCAGCTCTAGACCTGATTTCATCTACTACTTCTATTCCTTTTTCCATATTTTCTTCACTTCTGAAGACTCCAAAACTTAGTTGCATGGTCTCTTGAAGATCTTTTTTAATTTGAGAAGAATTTTCTCCATCTTTGCTTGAATTGACTCTATTTATATTTTTTAGGGCATTATTAATATCGTCTTTAGTGGGCTCGCTAACTTCAATCCCTTCTTTAAAAGATTCTTCAATATGCATCCCTGCAGATCTTCCAAAAACAACTAAATCTAGTAAGGAATTTCCGCCTAATCTGTTTCCACCATGAACTGAAACACAGGCAGCTTCACCTGCAGCATACAAACCTTCAACAATTGAATCTGATCCATCTGATTTTTGGGTTATAACTTGACCATTAACATTAGTGGGAATTCCTCCCATAGCATAATGACAAGTAGGAACTACCGGAATTGGATGCTCAGCAGGATCTATATGAGCAAAAGTCTTAGATAATTCTGTAATTCCTGGAAGTCGTTTATGTAAAAGATCAGCTCCTAAATGATCAAGTTTCAAAAAGCAATGATCAGCTTCTGGACCACATCCTCTTCCTTCAATTATTTCAAGCATCATAGATCTAGCCACTACATCCCTACTTGCTAAATCTTTAGCGTTTGGAGCATATCTTTCCATGAATCTCTCGCCGTCTTTATTTACAAGATATCCGCCTTCACCCCTGCATCCCTCAGTTACAAGAGTTCCTGCTCCATGAATTCCTGTTGGATGAAATTGCCACATTTCCATATCTTGAACTGCTAAACCAGCTCTAAGAGCCATTCCAGTACCGTCTCCAGTATTAATTAAAGCATTTGTTGTAGATTTATATATTCTTCCTGCTCCACCCGTTGCCAATACAGTAGCTTTTGCTTTTAAAAAATAAGCTTCACCGGACTCTATCTCAAAAGCAATTACTCCTGTGACTTGATCTTTGGCATTCAGTACTAAATCTACTGCAAACCACTCACTTAAAAAATTAGTTCCAGCCTTTACATTAGCCTGATATAAAGTGTGCAATAAAGCATGCCCAGTTCTGTCTGCTGCAGCACATGTCCTTTCAGCTTGCCCACCCTTACCAAAATCTTTTGATTGCCCTCCGAAAGCTCTCTGATATATTTTTCCATCTTCTGTTCGAGAAAAAGGAAGTCCCATATTTTCTAATTCAAAAACCGTTGCTGGACCTTCTTGACACATATACTCGATAGAATCCTGATCACCGATAAAATCTGAGCCTTTGACTGTGTCGTACATATGCCAACGCCAGTCATCATTTGGATCGGCGCTTGCAATAGCGCATGTAATTCCACCTTGGGCAGATACGGTATGAGATCTAGTAGGAAAAACCTTTGATACAACTGCGGTATTCATTCCGGACTGAGCTAATTGAAGAGATGCCATAAGCCCAGACCCTCCTCCACCTATTATAATGCCATCAAATTCCTTTACTGGAAGTGTAGAAGCATCTAAGAATCCTTTTCCGTTCATTGCCATATTTGTTCACCCTAATAAATTAGCAAGATAGTACAAATAATGATTCCTATGGCTTGCGTAAAACTATAAAAAACTACTACGTTTCTTAACGGTTTAGCAAATTTTCCTACTCTTGCTGGTGTAAGGTAATCGGTCACTATGTGATGAATACCTTGCAGAGAATGATAAGAAATCGAAATAGCTACCACTAATGTAAATACCTTGATTAATAGAATATCAAAAAAGTTGCTGATTTGTACGTAATTTAGAGGTTCATGTATCAACCAATAGAAGGTTATAACTGAAAAATATAGGGCTTGTATAACTGCCGATACTCGGACCAAGACGAAATCTAGAACGCCCGTTCTTTTCAATGTATAAAGTTTGGTTACCATATCTTTAAAGTCACTAAAATAAAAATTATGAAACTTAAAACAAAAGTTCCTATTGCTGAGTTTCGGCCAGCCATAAGAGTTTCCCAATATCCTAAATCCATTATCAAATGCCTAATACCAGAAACAAAATGGTAAATTAAACCAGCAACTAAAAGATTAAAAAACACTTTAACTAAATAAAATTCAAAATAATATGAAGCCAGAATAAAGCCTTCCTCAGAATTTGCTGCCAAAACCAGAAGTGCTAAAAAAGGAAGAAGCAATACAAACATTCCTACTGCGGAAACTCTATGAGTGATGGAAGATATACCTGCTATAGGTAGTTGAATTTTTAGTAGGTTTAAATAAATTGGTGGTTTAGACATATATATTTTTTATTCTATAGGAGAGACAACCGGAGTCATTATAAGTTGTTATTGAGTTTCTTCAACGATTTCGTATTCTTTTTCTTTTCGCAATTTGACGATCTGTTAAGACATTTTTTTTATGTTTGAAAGGGTTTTCAGTTTTTTTCAAAATTAATTTCATTGGAACTCCTTGTAAATTTAAAGATCTTCTTACAAAATTTTCCAAGTATTTTTGATATTGTTTCGAAATAGCATCTAATTTGTTTCCATGAACAATGAATGTTGGTGGAGAAGATGCTCCTAGGTTTACGTATTTTATCTTAGGTCTAAATCTTCCTGATAAAGGAGGAGGATTTTCTTCATAAGCTCGTAAAAAAATTTCACTCAGTAATTTCGAATCAAATTCAATATTACTTTTTTTAATTAGTTTGATTAATGATAAAACCATACTTGATGTTCCAGATGCTTTCTTTGCTGATATATATTTGATATCTAAGTGCTTTGCAAAAGCCAATTTTCTATTTAAATTCCTTCTTAAATTAGATTTATCATAAACATCTAATAAATCTGATTTATTAATTCCAATCATAATTGGTTTACCTGAAGATATAGACAGCGAAATTAAATGAAGGTCTTGATCAGAAATAGATTCTTTGCCATCAATAAGATAAATAATTCCATCTGAATTTCTTAACGATTGAATTGCTTTTTGAATTGAAAATTTTTCTACGTCATCAGAAATTTTTGATTTTCTTCTTAAACCCGCTGTATCTGTTAATTGAATATCAGTTCCTTTAAATTTTAAAGTCTCAGAAATAGCATCTCTCGTAGTTCCAGGAATATTTGAAACTATAGATCTTTCGTCTCTAAGCAAAGCATTAAAAAAAGTAGATTTTCCGGCATTAGGTTTTCCTAAAATACCTATTTTTAAGGAATTGACTTTCTTGTTGACGTCTTGAACAGAAGAAGGAAATAATTCTAAAATCGATTCTTTAAATTTTTTTATCCCAAGACCATTTTGTGCTGAAATCTCTGAAGAGTGTTTGACTCCTAAGGAATAGAATTCAGAAATATTTTCTCTAGATTTTTTAGTTTCTGATTTATTGATAGCTAAAATATATTTTTTTCCAGATTTTCTTAACATCTCATTTATTTTTAAATCTAAGTGATGTAGCGGAGAAGTAGCATCAGTTAAAAAAATAAATCCATCGGACTCAGAAATAGCTTTATTAGTTTCTTCTAAAATTAATTTATCGAACTTAGAATCTGATTCAGTTATTCCGCCTGTATCAACCAATAGATAATGAGAGCTGCCTATTTCACTATTACCATAGTGACGATCTCTTGTTAACCCAGGAAAGTCAGCTATAAGCGCAAGATTTTCGCCAACTAAAACATTAAAAAGTGACGATTTTCCGACATTTGGTCTTCCAACAATTGCAAGTAATGGACCCATAATACAAATCTATATTCATTTAACTGTTAAAACAGATAATTTTCCTGATTGATCTAAAGATGCTACGAAGTCTTCCGATATGGCAATTGAAATTACTTGTGATCCAGAAGGTTTTGCACGTCCTTGAGTAGTACCGTCTTTCATGTCGATGAAATGCAAATATCCTTTAAAATCTCCGACAATCAACATGTTTTTGTATCTAGATAGAGAATTTAAATTTCTTAACCGGTATTCTTCAGATGACCATTTAGTTGACCCAGTAACGCTGTCAAAAGATTTTAAGATATCAAACTCATCAATCAAAAAAGTGCTTCCCTTAACATTTAAAATGTCATTAGTTGAAGATGCTGGTTGACGCCATACTAACCTTCCATTTCTTGAGTCTAAAGCTGTTATATCTCCTTGATATGAAACTCCAAAAGCTAATCCATTAGATGAAACAGCCGGTTTTGAATCTACGTCTATCACTCTTTCTATTTCAGAACTAGCCTTAGATACAGTAATAGGAATTTCCCATTGAACTACTCCGCTTCTAGATTCAATCTTTGCAAGATTTCCATTAGCAAAACCAATATAAATGAAGTTTTTATCGAACACTGGCTGGCTAGTACCTCTTAAACTCAAAGAAGGTAACGTAGAGGTATATTCCCAAATAAATTTACCATTTTTGGAATCTAAAGCAGTAACTTTACCGTTGGTAGTTTGGATGGCTAGAATTAAACCATTTGTTGACGGAGGTGATAAGGCTTCCCCACTTACTTCAGAGGTCCAGTTTGTTTCACCATTAGTAGAGTTAATCGAAATAACTTCTCCATTATCAGTCGTTAAAAATAATGAATTATTCCCAAATCCTAAACCTGAAGATATGCTTAGATTTAAATCTTTGATCCAAATCCTACTTCCATCTTTTTGGTATGCAACAACCTCTCCTTCTTCAGAAAATGAAAAAATATTGGAGTCATTGAAAATAAGATTTACCTTTCCGACAGGCTTTTCAGAAAAAACGTTCTTAGACCATTTCTTTTGCAAAGTAATATTTGGACTAAATTTTTTTAATTCTGCAGGTGACTCAACAGCATCTGTACCAGATTGACAAGCTACTAAAGCTAAGCAAAAAGATAGAAAAATAATTTTATTTTTTAAATTCATTATTTACTCAATTAGCGAAGATAGTTTGATATTTAAAATATTTTTATGCTCTTCTGAGTTAGTTAAAGACAAGGCTTTAATATAATTTTTTTTAGCTTCAGAATTATTTAATAATTTTTTTTCTAAATCTCCTAGATACTCGTATTTTAAAGGCTCATAAAATGAAAAAGTTTTAAGCAGAATGTTTTTTGCTTCTTCAACCTCTTCAGTTGAAATTAAAAGTATAGCTAATCTTATTCGGGAAAGATCTCTTAAAGAATAAACATTAGAACTTTTTTCTTCTAAAGAAGCGTTAGCTTCTTTAAGTAACTTTATGGCTGCAACTTGATTTTCAAGCACTAAATATCTCTTGGCTAAACGCATATTCATTAAATCTAAATAGATCTGATTTGAAAATCTTTTTTTAAAATCATTTTTAAGTTCTAACACTTTCGATATATTATTTTGGGGGTTATCAATTGCTGTATAAAATTCGTCGTAAAGGATTGAAGCTTGTTGAGATTCCTGTTCTTTATATTTTTCCCATAAATAAAAGCCGATAACAAAAGAAGAAATTAATATTAAGACTATTATTACTTTTATATAATTTTGTTTAGCCCAAAAAATGATATCTTTCAGTCTTTCGTTGTTGGTTTCTTCGCTCATTTTTATAATAGTTCTTTTAATTTAGATATTAATTCTTCTTCGCTCAGACTTTCTTGATTTTTATCTGCTGAAAGGTCCTTAAATGAAAAAGAATTTGATTCTACTTCTTCTCGCCCAATTATGATTGCAAAATTTGAATTATTTTTTATTGCTTTTTTTAATTGTGATTTTAAATTTATATCTAAGCCAGAAAATCTTACCTCAAGTGATGGGAAAATATCCCTAATTTTATCTGAAAAATTTGCTCCTAAATTTAAAAAACTCTCCTCTAGAATAATTACATTACATAGTTTAGGTCTTTGATAGATAAAGTTATCTTTACAAGCCAGAATCAAACGTTCAATTCCAAAAGAGAAACCTACGGCAGGAGTATCTCGACCTCCCAGTTTTTTAGACAAACTATCGTATCTTCCTCCTGCGCAGAATGTGTTTTGACTTCCTAAAGAGTCTGATTTCCACTCAAAAACATTATCATTATAGTAATCCAAACCCCTTACAAGCTTGTTATTTTCTATATATTTAATTCCATAGTCGTCTAGTAATTTTTTTAGATCTTTTGATTTTTTTGAAGAATCTGAAGAATAAAAATCAGAAATTTTAGGCGCATTTTTTAAAAATGATTGAGTTTCTTGATTTTTTGAATCTAAAATCCTTAGAGGATTAAAATTTAATCTTTTTTGACTATCTTCATCTAATTTATTTTTTAAAGGTGTTAAAAATTTAACCAGTTCTTTAGAAAATTTTTCCTGACATTCCTTCGAACCTAGAGAATTTATTTCTAAGCATGCATTTGAAATATTTAGAGAAGATATAATTTTTTCAGTAATTTGAATTAATTCAAAATCCGTATAAACAGATTCATTTCCATATGCTTCAGCACTAAATTGATAAAACTCTCTGTTTCTACCCTTTTGGGGTCTTTCATATCTGTACATAGGCCCATAATAAAATAGTCTTTGCTGTCCTTGATCTAATAGTCCTTGTTCTATAGAAGCTCGCATACATCCAGCCGTTCCCTCAGGTCTTAAACTGATAGACTTTTTACTTTTACTATCAAAAGAAAACATTTCTTTGTTAACAATGTCGGTTTCGTCGCCAACTGACCTTCTAAAAAGCTCTGTTTGCTCTAAAATTGGAAGTCTTATTTCCCTGTAAGAAAAACTTTTAACAATTTTTATCAAATGGTCAATTGTTTGGCTCCAAATTAGAGAATCCTTAATCGGAACTTCATGCATACCTCTTACTTTTTGAAATTTACTCATGATTTCACAATTAACTTTTCTTCGTTTTCTTGAATTAATTTTACTTTTTCCCTAACCAGCTCCTCAAGATGACTAACGATATCATCATTTTCTATTTTATGAGATGGAGCTCCATCTATATAAATTAAACTTCTTGGTGAAGCTCCTGTTAAGCCGACGTGAGCAGCTTTAGACTCTCCTGGTCCATTCACATAGCAACCTATTACGGCAACATCAATTGACTCTTTAATATCTTCTAATCTATTTTCTAATTCATTCATAGTTTTTATAACATCAAAATTTTGTCGGGAACAACTTGGACAAGCTATAAAGTTAATCCCTTTTTTTCTCAAGCCAAGAGATTTCAATATATCAAATCCGACTTTTACTTCATCTACTGGATCTGATGCTAGAGACACTCTCAAAGTATCTCCTATCCCCTCTCTTAGAAGTTCGCCTATCGCTATAGCTGATTTTACAGTTCCTGATCTAAAGCCACCTGCTTCTGTCAAACCCAGATGCAAGGGTTGTTTTATTTCTTTTGCTATCAATCTATAGCTATCGGTCATCATAAATATATCTGATGCTTTTATACTTAGTTTGAATTGATTAAAATTCAACTTTTGCAGAATCTCCACATGAGCCATTGCAGATTCAAATAAAGCTTCAGGACAAGGTTCTCCATATTTTTTTTGCAATTTTTTTTCCAAAGAGCCAGCATTCACTCCTATTCTTATAGGTATTCCATGATGTTCTGCGCATGAAACCACTTCTTTAACTTTTTTTTCTGAGCCAATATTACCTGGATTGATACGAAGACAATCTGCTCCTTGTTCTGCTACTGCTATAGCTATTTTGTAATCAAAGTGAATATCTGCAACTAATGGGACTGAAACCATTTTTTTTATTTCTCCAAATGCTTTCACAGATTCTTCTGAAGGTGTTGATACTCTTACTATATCGGCTCCAACATCTTCTAACTCTTTTATTTGCGATACAGTAGCCTTAACGTCTTCTGTATTTGAATTAGTCATGCTCTGAACTGAAATAGGCGAACCTCCTCCAATTGGAACAGCCCCAACACTTATTTGTAGTGAATCTCTTCTTTTAATTTTAGTCTCTAATTGATTCAATTTTTTTTCCTTCAACGAATTTAAAGTGAGCATAATTTGATTTGCCTTTAATTGCTCTTGAAAAGTTAACTTTTTTGTCGTTAACAAATAAATTAACAGCCGATGAATTTCCAATTTGAAATATCAAAGGGTCGAAGGCTTTAATCTCATAATCACCCGTTTGCATTAATTCATATAGTAAATTTTTATCTTTTTTATCTTTCACAACTATCCAGCTCTCACCTCTAACCTCTATTTTAATAGTAGATTCTTTTATAGGGTTCAATTTTACAGATATATTCTCAATTATTTCTTCTTCCTTTTTTTCATTTATATAAATTTTATTTTCTTCCATATTTTCGTCAATAACTGCTAAATCAACTTCTAATTCTTTATCAAAAGAGGCATTCTCTTTAATTAATTTTTTTGCATCTGAATTTCCTCGGCCAAATAGTATAAAAGACAAAACAAGAATAAAAATTACAACAGCAATGATCTTAACGTAGAGTTTTTTTGAAGAGACAAAATTGAATATTTTATAAATTATATTGACTTCTGATACATTTATTTGCTCGTCTATTTGCTTTTCTTTTAAGCATTTTAGGTACTCATTATATGATCCAAGACAATCTACAGGATCAATTTCAAGAAAATTAAAATAGGTCTTAATATGAAATTTTGAATAAACTTCTGAGGGAAGCAAATTAAAATTACCAACTTCTAAAGATTCAATAAAGCTTTCTGGTATCTTTGTTTTTTTTGAGCAATCTGCTATCGAAAGACCTTTGGATGCCCTCATTTCTTCGATCTGAGACTTCCAATTGAGTTCCATGATTATATTTTAGAAAATATCTGACATTATATCTAACTCCCTTTCCGCAGATTCTGCGGAATCAGATCCATGTACAGCGTTTTTTGATAAAGATTCGGCAAATAGAGCTCTCAATGTTCCTTCATCAGCCTCTTTTGGATTAGTAGCTCCCATTAAGCTTCTATATCCTTTAATCACATTTTTTCCTTCCAGAATTTGAATAACAGCTTCTCCAGAAGTTATAAAATCAACTAACTCTCTAAAAAAAGGTCTTTTAGAATGCTCAGCATAAAAATTTTCAGCAATTTCTCTAGAAATTAAGATTTTTTTCGATTTAATAATTTCAAAACCATCACTAGTTATTTTCTCATTTATTTTTTCTACAAATCCATTTGCGACTGCATCAGGTTTTATAATACAAAGAGTCTTTTCCATAATATTTTCCTATTAAATTTTTTAATCTGCTTCTTCTATCCATAAAGCTTGAATAGCTTCTAAAATTCTTTCTCCACACTTCTCTGGTGAATCATCAAATTCTTCTAGCGTGGACACCATATTCATAAGATCAGTAAAAAGCAAGGTTTTAGGGTCTTGATCTGGGTATTTATCAATCAAGCAATAAACTATGTCCTGTATATCAATCCACTTCATACTTATCAGTGAGGATGTTCAGAAACCATATTAATATTGTATTTTGGAATTTCTATAGTTAAGTCTTCTTTATCTATGACTACTTGACAGCTTAATCTCGATCTTTGCTCTAGTCCCCAAGCTTTATCGAGAAGATCTTCTTCTATCTCTGTCGCTTCATTTAACTTATTAAATCCATCCAAAACCACCACATGACAAGTAGTACAAGCACATGAAAGCTCACATGCATGCTCAATATTAACTTTATTATCTAACATTGCTTCACAAAGAGAGGACCCTGGCTCAGCATCAAATTCAATTCCGTCGGGGCAAAGCTCTGGGTGAGGTTTAATTATAACCTTGGGCATTAGATGCTAAAGCTTTCGCCGCATCCACATTGAGCTGATACATTAGGATTTATAAAGCTTAAGTTTGAATTTACACCCTCTTTAATAAAATCCACTGTAGTTCCGTTTATAAAGGTAAAACTTTTTTTATCAACAATCACTTTAAAGCCTTCAAAGTGGAACTCATAGTCATCTGATTTAATATCTTTAGCGAATTCCAAGAAATAAGCATAGCCAGAACATCCAGAATCTCTGATTCCTATCCTTATTCCAATCTCTTCCTTTCCTTTTAAAAGAGATTTTACGTGCTCTTGCGCAGATTTAGTTAAGTCTAAATGCTTATTGATTGTGTTTTCTGTGACTGTCATTATCTTCAAAATCTAAGATTGCTTTTTTAATAGCCTCTTCAGCAAGAACGCTGCAATGAATCTTGATGGGAGGTAATTCTAAAATATCTACAATTTCCTTATTACAAATTTCTTTTGCTTCTTCAAGAGTTTTTCCTTTGAGCATATCAATTAATTGACCGCTAGATGCAATTGCCGAGCCGCAACCATAAGTCTTGAATTTAGCATCAACAATTTTTTTTACACCATCTTGATCTTCACATTTAATTTGAAGCTTCATAACGTCTCCACAAGCAGGCGCTCCAACTATTCCAGTTCCCACCTTGTCAAAGTCTTTGTCTCCAGGTTTCCATCTGCCAACACTTGCTGCTTCTGGATTTTTTAAAGTTTTTTCAAACTTTTCTACTACCTTATTTGAATATGCCATAATTTAAAGCTCCCTAAATACTTTATGCCCACTCTATTTTACTTAAATCTACTCCATCTTGATACATTTCCCACAAAGGAGAGATTTCTCTCAATTGAGCCACAGATGTTTTTACAAGATCAATGGTGAAATCAACATCTTTTTCTTCAGTGAATCTTCCAAAAGAAAATCTGATTGAGCTATGAGCAAGTTCATCAGGTCTTCCAAGAGCTCTCAAAACATACGACGGCTCCAAACTAGCGGACGTACATGCAGACCCTGAAGATACTGCAATATTTTTTAAAGCCATGATTAAGGATTCACCTTCAACATAATTGAATGAAAGATTAAATATACCAGGATAACCATTTTCTAAATCGCCGTTTACATAAATTTCTTCCATATCTTTTAGACCGTCATACAATCTATTCTTTAAACTAAGAATTTTTTGAAAGTCTTTGTCTATCTCTTCTTTCGCTACTTTAAAAGATTCTCCCATTCCAACAATTTGATGGGTTGGAAGAGTTCCAGCTCTAATTCCTCTTTCTTGACCTCCGCCATGAAATAAGGCTTGGAGCCTAACTCTTGGTTTTCTTTGAATATACAATGCGCCTATTCCTTTAGGGCCATATATTTTATGAGCAGAAAAAGACATTAAATCTACTTTTAAATCTGTTAAATCTATGGGAATTTTTCCAGCGCTTTGTGCTGCATCTACATGAAATAGTACCCCTCGATCTCTAGTGATTTCACCTATTTCTTTTATATCCGTAACTACACCAATTTCGTTATTTATATGCATCAATGAAACTATAGAAGTATCTTCTCTTATAGCTTCCTTAACTTGTTTAGGTGCAACTGCACCAAACTCATCAGTTTCTAGATAAGTTACCTCAAAGCCTTCTTTTTCTAATTGTCTACAGGTATCTAAAACAGCTTTATGTTCAATTTTTGAAGTGACTATATGTTTTCCTTTATTTTGATAGAAATAAGCCGCTCCCTTGATGGCTAAATTATCTGATTCTGTAGCTCCTGAAGTAAAAATTATTTCTCTTGGATCACAATTAACTAAATTAGAAACATTTAGCCTCGATTCTTCAATCAATTCTTCAGCTTTCCAGCCAAATGAATGAGATCTTGAACCTGCATTACCAAAATTACCGTCGAAAGAAAGGCAATCTTTCATTTTGTCTACTACTCTAGAGTCAACCGGGGTAGTTGATGCATAATCTAAATAAATTGGTTCCATAGTAATATTATGTTGTTTAAATTTTTTAAAACAAGATCAGGTACATCAATAAAGTAAAATAAAAGCAGAGAGTACCAATCTAATATCATGAAGGTACAGCAATTAATCTTTGAAGTCAAAGCAATAATGTATTTACATATAGGGATATAAGCTTTACTTATATAAACTATTTATATAAGATATATTTAAATAAATCAATCTCTGTCAATTGAAAAAGGTACATTTTAAATATAATTCTTTCTGTATAGAGATACTCTTAACTAAAGGGAAATTAGATAATGGAAGATAAAAAATATCTGTTTAAGAGAAATAATATTTGGTGGGTTAAAGTTGCGGTTCCTAAATCACTCAAAGACGAATTAGGTTTTGATTTAAGACAGACAACGGGAGAAAGCGATCTTCAAGAAGCTTTAAAAATAAGAGATAAAATAGTTGAAGCTTTAAAATCAAAATTTGATAAAAACAATAACGAGATCTCTCTTCCTTCATCTAAGCTTTTAGAAAAAACAGATATTTCGAATCCTCAATATTTTCATAAAGTCGTTGATTGTCAGTATGCTTGTCCTGCTCACACAAATGTTCCTGAATATATCAGGTTAATAGCTCAAAAAAAATATACTGATGCTTATATGCTTAATTGGGAATCTAATGTATTTCCCGGAATTCTTGGAAGGGTTTGTGATAGGCCTTGTGAACCAGCTTGTAGAAGAGGAAGAACTCATGATAAAGCTGTAGCTATTTGTCGTCTTAAAAGAGTCGCATATGACTATAAAGATGATGTGGAAAAGTATTTACCTGAGATTCCGATTGTTAAAAATGGAAAGAAAATTGCACTCATTGGTGGTGGTCCGGCTTCAATTACCGTGGCTAGAGATCTTCTTCCTCTTGGTTACGAATGCACTATCTTTGAAAAAGATCATAAACCAGGTGGATTAATGAGGACTAATATTCCTTCTTTTAGACTACCTGAAGAAGTTCTTGATGAAGAAATTTACAGAGTAATTGAAATGGGAGCTTCTCTTAAATTAAATTCATATATAGAAAAAATTGAGCCTTTAATAAATGATTTTGATGCTGTTTTTGTTGGAACTGGCGCTCCTAAAGGAAAGGATTTAAATATTGAGGGCAGGCATACTGATAAAGATTCAAAAAATATTCATATTGGGATAGATTGGTTAACCAGTATAGCTTTTGAACATACAAAAAAAATAGGCAAGAAAGTAATAGTTATTGGTGGTGGAAATACTGCTATGGACTGCTGTAGATCAGCTCTAAGATTAGGCGCAAAAGATGTAAAAGTAACAGTAAGAAGTCCTTATTCACAAATGAAAGCATCTGATTGGGAAATAGAAGAAACTGTTGAAGAAGGAGTTCCTATATTAGATAACACCTCTCCTAAAGAGTTTCTTTATGATGACAAAGGCAAACTTTGCGGCATGAAGTTTGAAAAAATGGAACAAATAGAAATTGATGGGCGAAAAAAAATGCAACCGACTGGTGAAGAAGTCATCTATGAATGTGATGATGTCCTTCTAGCAATTGGACAGGAAAACGCTTTTCCTTGGATTGAAAAAGATATAGGAATTGAATTTGGTGAATGGGAAATGCCAGTAGTGGATAAATTAACTATGCAATCTACTCATGAAAAAGTATTTTTTGGAGGTGATGCGGCATGGGGACCTGAAAATATAATCTGGGCAGTAGCTCATGGTCATCAGGCGGCTATTTCAATTGATAACTTTTGTTCCGATGTAAACTTAAAGGATAGACCAGATCCAATTACTAATTTAGTAAGTCAAAAAATGGGTATTCACGAATGGTCCTATGATAATGATATCTCTCAAGCTCAAAGATATGCTGTTCCTCACGCAGAAATGTCTAAATCTCTAAAAAACTTAAAAACTGAAGTTGAATTAGGATTTGATGAAGAATTAGCTTTAGAAGAGGCACAAAGGTGTCTTAATTGTGATATGCAAACTGTTTTTGAAGATGATTTATGTATTGAATGTGATGCATGCGTTGACATTTGCCCTACTGATTGCATAAATTTTATTGATAATGACACTGAAGAAAAGATTAGGGATAAGTTAAGAGTTCCTGCAATCAATCTTGATCAAAGTCTATATGTTTCAGGGAAGCTTAAAACAGGAAGAAGAATGGTCAAGGACGAAGATATGTGTGTTCATTGCGGATTATGCGCTGAAAGATGTCCAACTGGTGCCTGGGATATAAAGAAAAATGCTTATAAAGAATCTCATACTTTAAGCAATAAGATAAAGGCTAAAGAAGTTGCATAATGCATAATTTAAAAAAAGTAGAATCAATAAATTCTATAAATGATTTTGTTATTAAGTTTGCTAATGTGAATGGTTCTGGTTCTGCAAGCGCAAATCAAATGTTTGCGAAAGCAATGTTTAGAATGGGAATCCCAGTTAGTCCAAAGAATATCTTTCCTTCAAATATTCAAGGTTTGCCTACATGGTTTGAAGTAAGAGTTAGCGAGCAAGGATATCTTGGAAGTAGAGGCGGTGTAGATATAGCAGTAGCAATGAATCCTCAAAGTTACGCAAAAGATGTGGAAGAAATTTCTCCTGGTGGTTTTTTGCTTTATGACTCGACTTGGAAAAGAAATTTTAATAGGTCTGACATAACAGTAATTGAAATACCCTTTACTCAATTATGCGTAGAGTCATTTTCAAATCCAAAACAAAGAGCGCTGTTTAAAAATATTGCTTATGTTGGGGCACTCTCGGCTTTACTTGAAATTGAGTATGAGGTGTTAGAAACAATCATCTCTGAGCAATTTGAAAAAAAACCCTCTCTTATAGAACCCAATTTAAAAGCTTTAAATTTAGGTAGGAATTATGTTGTGGATAATTTGTCTTATCCAATAGGGATAACTGTATCTAGAGCTGATAAATTAGAAAATAAAATATTAATAACTGGTAATGAAGCAGCTGGATTGGGAGCAGTATACGGCGGCGCTACTTTCTGTTCTTGGTATCCGATTACTCCATCAACTTCTTTAGCTGAAGGTTTTGAAAAATATGCTAAACAATACAGAATTGAACAAGATACAGGTAAGAATTTATATGCAAGCGTTCAAGCAGAGGATGAATTATCTGCTATTGGGATGGCTATAGGAGCAAATTGGAATGGTGCAAGGGCTTTCACTGCTACCAGTGGTCCTGGTATCTCTCTAATGAGCGAATTTTTAGGACTCGCATATTTTGCAGAAATACCTTTAGTTCTTTTTAATGTTCAGCGAGGTGGACCTTCAACTGGTATGCCAACGAGAACTCAACAGTCAGATATTCTGGCATGTGCCTACGCATCTCATGGCGATACAAAACATGTAGTTCTTTTTCCATCTGATCCTAAAGAGTGTTTTGATTTTTCTGCTAAAGCCTTTGATCTTGCCGACCAATTGCAAACTCCTATATTTGTTGTTAGTGACTTAGATATGGGAATGAATGATTGGGTTTGCGACAAATTCGTCTGGAATGATTCGTATAAATACAACAGAGGGAAAGTACTATCAAAAGATGATTTAGATAAAATGGAAAATTTTGGAAGATATTTAGATACTGATAATGATGGAATATGTTACAGAACTTATCCAGGAACACATCCTGATAAAGGTGCATTCTTCACAAGAGGGACATCTCATGATGAATTTGCAAGATACACAGAAGATGGGGATATCAATGCTGCTACATTAACTAGATTAATGAAAAAATTTAGAACCGCTTCTGAGTTAGTTCCTGAACCCGTTATAGAGATTAATGGTGAAGATAGTTGTGGTGTTATCTTTTATGGAAGTACTACTCCAGCAGTTCATGAAGCAAAAGATATTTTAAAAAAGAAAGAAATTAATATTGATCTAATGCAAATTAGATCTTTCCCTTTCAATCTAGATGTATGGGAGTTTATTGCTAATCATGACCGTATATATGTTGTTGAGCAGAATAGAGATAGTCAAATGAGAACATTAATAATGGCTGAAGGCGGTATCTCTCCAGAAATCTTGAGGCCTTTGGTACATTTTACAGGTGATCCAATTCAAGCCAGTTACATCGTAAATAAAATCTCTGAAAGAGAAGTTAATTATAAGTCTCACATTAATGCTAAAAAACGATAAATATTATGTCATTTAAAAAACCAATTAATTATCATCCAAAATTAGAAAAAAATAATCTTGGTTTAACCAGAAGAGATTATGAAGGTGCAGTTTCTACATTGTGTGCAGGTTGCGGACATGATTCTATTAGTGCTTGCATAATTGAATCTTGTTTTAAGTTAAATATAGAAGCATATAAGGTTGCTAAACTTTCTGGAATTGGATGTTCATCAAAAGCACCAGCATATTTTTTAAATCAATCTCATGGCTTTAACTCAGTACATGGAAGAATGCCATCAGTAGCAACAGGCGCAAATTGTGCAAATAGAGATTTAATGTATTTAGGTGTTTCCGGGGATGGCGATAGCGCTTCTATTGGAGTAGGGCAATTTATACACGCTGTAAGAAGGCAAGTTAATATGGTTTATATTATTGAAAACAATGGTACTTACGGCCTAACAAAAGGACAATTTTCTGCTACTAATGATTTGGAGTCTAAAAATAAATATGGAGATGATAATTTATTCAAACCAATTGATTTAGCTACTATGGCTATTCAATTGGGTGCAACCTATGTTGCTAGAAGTTTCTCTGGTGATAGAGAGCAGCTTGTTCCCTTAATAATGGGAGCAATGCAGCATAAAGGGTTTGCACTTTTAGATATTATTAGTCCTTGTGTTACGTTTAACAACCACGCATCTTCTACAAAAAGTTATGATTACATAAGAGATCATAATGAAGCGGTTGGTAAGACTGACTTTGTTCCATTAGGAGAAGAAATATCTACCTCTTATGAAGAAGGCTCTTCAGTTCAAGTAAACTTGCACGATGGATCAAAATTATCTTTAGAAAAAACAGATAAGAGCTTTGATCCCTGCGATGCAGGTAAATCATTAGGCTTTATTAGAGAGAAAGAACAAGAGGGAAAAGTTTTAACTGGATTATTGTATGCAGATAGTAGTTCAAAAGATTTAATCGAAACTTTAAATATGACAGAAACTCCCCTTAACCAGCTGGAGCAGAATTTAATCTGTCCAGGTAAAAAAAATCTCGAAGAGATAAATAGAAAATTAAGTTAATTCTATACCTAATCTATGAGCTATTTCTTGATAAGACTCAACTACGTCTCCTAACCCCAAGCGAAATCTATCTTTATCTAGCTTCTTCTTTGTTTCTTTATCCCAAACCCTGCATCCATCTGGAGTAAATTCATCTCCTAAATAAATTTTTCCATCAGCTTTTCCAAATTCAAGCTTAAAATCTACCAAAATTAAGTCTGCCGAATCAAACAGCCTTACTAAAATTTCATTAGTCTTCATAGTAAGCTCTTTCATAACTTCTATATCATCATCATTAGCCCAACCAAAAGCAGTAATGTGGCAGTCATTTATCAAAGGGTCTCCTAAAGAATCATCTTTATAAAAGAATTCAAATATTGGCGGATCCATAACCATAGCTTCTTCAAGCCCTAACCTCTTACAAATGCTTCCAGCAGCAAAATTTCTTACAACACATTCTATTGGAAACATTTCCAATGACATTACGATGCTTTCATTTGGACTTGTTGCTTCAATATGGTGATTGTCAACACCTTCAGATTGTAAATGCTCCATTATGTGACTATTAAAGCGGTTATTTACCGTGCCTTTACCAGCTAATTGCTCTATTTTTTTTCCATCGAAAGCAGAAGTGTCATCACGATATTCCATTATTAATTTTTTTGGATCTGAGGTTGTATATAAAGCTTTAGCTTTTCCTGTTTTAAGGATTTCTATTTTTTCTAACATAATTTTAAGTGAGTACTTGGTTAATTTGAGAAATTATTTCATTAGTCAATTCTAAATCCGTTTCGTCCATAGCGACAGAGATAATTGATTCATTTTCATTTATCTTTTCAACTAATATTTTTATATTTAAGTTAGAGTTACTGAAAAATCCATCGCTAGTTTTCATATTTACAAAAAAGGTGCCTAAATCTCTATCGAAATCTGTAACATTTAAATTTGCTATTTTTAATGAGCGTTGTGTTGCAGTCCATGCTCTAGGAAAACTAACCATTAATCTTATTTTAGAAAAACCATTAATATCCTTGAAAACTTCCGTTTTGTCTTTGGAGTTTAAGTTTAAAGCTATCAGAGAAGTACCTGAAACTGTACCCATTTTACTAATTCCTTCTAATAAATTTGTAGAAAACGTTTTAACAAATTCAGGATCATCTGTGCTTTTTAACCAGTTGTTATCTTTAAACACTAAATGAGAAATAAATATTTCAGTACTTTCTCTTTGCAAACCTCTTTCTATTTTAAATAAGAATTTATTTTTAACGCTATTTCTTTCAAATTCTTTAGTTGTTATTTCCCCCGAAGAAGGATCTGCATCTCCTAAATCATAATTTTTATCGTTAATTATATACTCCTGCAGCATAGGCCAAGATTTACTAGGCTCGCTACTCAAATAGATCCATCTTATTTCACCCAGTCTATGTAATCTAAGTTCATTCTTGTTATCAGAAGAAAAAAATTGTTTTGGAGCGGGTAAATCATATATTTTATTTGGAGCTTCTTGAGACGTGGTTGGAATTGGAAAAAGATCAACGGATTTTGAAATATTCTTATCTATTATTTTTTCTAGTGGCTTGTTATTTTTAGCAGATAAATATTTATTAGCTTTTGAGTTTTCTGGATTTGAAGCACAAGAAACTATAAAAAATAATAAAAAAATTTTTAAAAAGTATTTCATCAAATTAGTTCCAAATTTTCGAGTTCATTTTTTAAATCTAGACGAAATTTTTCGTCCAAAACTGTCAAAGGCAATCTGATACCAATATCTGATAAACCCATTAAATATAATGCATATTTTACAGGTATTGGGTTTGATTCAACAAAAAGAATTTTATTTAGACCATAGATTTTTTCGTGAATTGATCTGCCCTCTTTATCATTATTATTTAATGCAAAATTAGACATTTCTGAAATTAATTTAGGAATTATATTAGAAGAAACAGAGATAGTTCCATGACCTCCATTTTTCATGAATTCATAGGAAGTTGCATCATCTCCAGAATATAAATAGAAATTATTATTCTCTATTTCTTTTGAGCATAAATTTTTGAGCTCTTTTAATATATTTAAATCGCCTGTTGCGTCTTTATGGCCAATAATATTTGGATGAGGAGCTAGCCTAGAAATAGTTTTAGATTCAAAAAAACTTGCTGTTCTTGAAGGGACATTATACAAGATTTGAGGAATCTCTACTTCATCAGCTATTTTTGAATGATGAAGAAATAAACCTTCTTGTGAAGGTTTGTTATAGTAAGGAGAAACTAACAAAGCTGCATTTGCCCCCTCTTCTTTGGCAGCTTTTGTTAATTCAATAGCCTCTTTAGTTGAATTGGCTCCAGTTCCAGCAATTAATGGAACCCTTCCGTTCACACTTTGAACGAAGTATGTAATTAATTTTATATGTTCTCTAAAATCAATTGTTGCTGATTCTCCAGTTGTTCCTACAGCCACAATTCCAGAAATTCCATTATCAATTTGAAAATTAATTAAATTATCTAAGGCAGAAAAATCAATAGATCCATCCTTATTCATTGGACTAGCTATAGCTGTTATTGCTCCCGTAATTTTCATTTATAAAATACTATTTAAAATTTTTTTTATAAGAGTAATATTATCTCAAATAAAAGATATAAAAAGGATTATGGATTATGACAGTCAAAATAAATAGAAAAATAAAAAAATTTACGGCAGTTGCAACAAACGAGACAACTGTTAGTTCATCTGATTTGTTAGGTAAAAATTATATTATTTATTTTTACCCAAAGGATAATACTCCAGGCTGTACTCAAGAAGGTGAAGATTTTAGAGATTCTTATAAAGATTTTAAAAAAATTAAAATTGAAATCTTTGGGGTTTCAAGAGAAAGTATAAAATCACATGAGGGCTTCAAAGAAAAATTTAATTATCCTTTTGAATTAATATCAGACCCTGACGAAAAATTGTGCGAACTCTTTGATGTAATCAAAGAGAAAAGCATGTACGGAAAAAAATATATGGGAATAGAAAGAAGTACTTTTCTTGTAAATAAAGAAGGAAAGTTAGTTGAAGAATGGAGGAAGGTTAAAGTTCCAGGACATGTAACTGAAGTTTTAGAGGCTGCAAAAAAAATTAAGTAACTGCTTCTTTTTTTGGCCAAACTTTATAGACTGCTCTAATAAGAGTGGCTAGAGGTACTGCTAATAGTAGACCCCAAAACCCCCAAATTCCTCCAAAAACAAGAATTGCAAGAATAATTATCACTGGATGCAAATTCACTTCATTTCCCATTAAAACAGGAAACAATACATTTCCATCTAAAATTTGAATAACGAAGTATGCAACGGTAAAAATTAAAAAAGAAGTATCTAATCCCCATTGAAATAAACCTATAGATAAAACAGGAATGGTGACTAAAATGGCTCCGAACAAAGGAATTAAAACAGAAAGTCCGACTAATATACCTAATATAAGGGAATAATTTACTCCCAAAAACCAAAAGACTGTTGAGGTGACAAATCCAATAATAACCATCTCTAAAGCTTTTCCTTTAACATAGCCGAATAACTGCACGTCTAGATCTATCCATATTTTGGATAGAAGTATTTTTTTCTTTGGAAGGAAAAAAGTTACATAACCAAGCATTTCTTTTTTGTCCTTTAAGAAAAAGAAAACGAGTATGGGAATTAAAATTATATTAATCAAAGCATTCATTGCAGCTGAGAAACCAGAATTCAATTGAAGCAAAAACTGTTCGGCAATTGAAGGGATAAACGAAGTTGAATTTAAAAAGATTTCATCAATTTGCTCAGGCGTGAAAAAATCTGGATAACTGTTTATCAATTCTCTGAATAATGTTTCTAAATAAGAAACTATCGCGGGTAATTCATTTAAAAGAGATCCTATTTGCCCCGTTATTAGTGGAAGTGTTAAAAATATAAGGACATATATCAAGATAAAAATAAGAAAAGTCAGATAAAAAGAAAGATTTTTCTGAAGCCCTTTGCTAGTGAAAGAGATCATCAAGCCATTTAGCAAGTATGAAAGCAAAATACTAATCAATATTGGAGTGATTGCAGCTCCTATAAAATAAAATAAAATAGCAACAATAACTATTAACAAAAGCGCTGCATACTGCTCCTCTTCGTAGAAGTATTTTGTAAAAAAATTTTTTAAATAATCAAACATTCTTGAACTTTCGCTTTTATAATAAATCTAATCTATATCTAATATTTTATATGAAAAAACCTATATTGTTTTTATTAATATTTTGGTTTGCAGGAATTCTATTTATGCAATCAAAAGATAATATACCCTCTCTAGGAGATGCTTCCTCTGGATCAATATCATTATCAGGAGAATATCAACTAGGAAGACTTTGGCTTTCTCTTTTTAGGTCTTCAGTCAATGAATATGACGATCCTATTACAAAATCATATATCGAAGATTTTATGTACAGAATTTCTGAGTCTAGCGAGGTAAGAGATAGAAGATATGAGTTCATTACAATAGAAGATCCGTCTATTAATGCTTTTGCAGCGCCTGGAGGAATTATTGGAATAAATAAAGGGATGTTCTTAAAAACAGATAACGAAGGTCAATTTGCCTCTGTAATGAGCCACGAATTAGCTCATTTAAGTCAGCGTCATTACGCAAGATCTCAAAATCAATCTTCACCATTAGCTAATGCCTTAATAGCTCTAGGAAGTGTTGCTGCAGCTGTCGCATCATCAAATCCAGAGGCTATATTAATAGGCCCAGCTTTAATTCAACAGTTATCTACCAACTATACAAGAAGTAATGAAAAAGAAGCTGACAGAATAGGATTTAATAACTTAGTTAAGGCTGGTTTTGATCCAAAATCACAATCAGAAATGTTTCAGAAATTGCAAAAACAATTCAGAGGTCCTAATGATGAGGCTTACTCTTATTTAATGAGCCATCCATTGCCAAAAGAGAGAGTTACCGACGCGAGAATTAGAGAAAGAGGGATACCTAAAAGCAAATCTTATCGGAATTCATTAGAATTTTACCTTGTAAAATCAAGAGCAGAAGTTTCTGAAAGCAATGACTTAGATGCTTTGATAAATCAGTACAAACAAAATATTTCCAGATCAAAAGATAGTAATACAGTTATTGCTAGTTCTTATGGAATTTCTCTAGCTTTAAAAAATCAAAAAAAATACTCTGAATCGTTTAAAATTGCTAGAAAACTGATACAAGAAAACCCTTTAAATATCATTTTGCAAACAAATATATTAGAGATTCATATTGCATCAAAAAATTCTTTTGAAGCTGTCTCTGTGGGTGAAAACTTGCTAAGTATTAATTCAGGAAACTATGCGATATCTTTTTATCTTTCTGAAGCTTACTTATTAAATAATGAATCAGATAAGGCGGAAAAATTACTTATAGAAATGAGTGATAGAAAACCTTCTGATCCAGCTATTTGGTATAACTTAGCTGAGGCTCAAGGATTATCTGGAAATATTTTAGGTCTTCATAGATCGAGAGCAGAATATTTTATTTTAAATGGAAGATACGATTCGGCAATATTTCAATTAAGAGAAGCTCTTAAACTTTCTCAAAACTTTTTTGAAATAAGAGAAAGCATTATCAGCAAGTTAGAAGATATTTTTGAAACTAAAAGAGCTTTAAAAACTATATCTTAAGTGGTAAAAGAAAGTTTCTTCCCTGAAAGGATATGCAAATGGAGATGTGGAACAGTCATTCCTGCTTCCTCTCCATTATTTATAACCACATTAAAAGCATCATCTATATTTAACTTTTTTGTAATTATGCTCACGGTAAGCATCAAATGACCAAGAAGTATTTGGTCTTCTTTACAAGAGTCAGATAACTTAGAAATCAATTTTTTTGGAATAAGCAATATATGAACAGGCGCGGCTGGAGCTATATCTTTAATTGCTATACATAAATCATCTTCATAAATTATTGTTGATGGAATTTCTTTGTCAATTATTTTTTCAAATATAGTTTTTTCTTTCATTTAAAAATCTTAAAACCTAGGTAAGTTGAAAGCAAGCATAACGAGACTGTAAAAATGATATATGAAAAAGCAGCAATAAAACTTCCTTGATTGAAAAAGATCAAGGACTCTTTTGTGAAAGCTGAAAAAGTTGTAAAAGATCCTAAGAAACCAATGATAAAAAATTCTTTTGTAAGAGTTGAGCCATTACCATTATTAATAACTATGAAAATACCTATCAAAAAACATCCTATAATGTTGACAAAAAAAGTTCCTACTGGAATTCCAAAAAAAGAAATTTTAGTCAGAAAGTCAGAAATAAGAAATCTAGAAATTGCTCCTAAACCTCCGCCGAGTCCTATAAGTAAATAAATCATTTTTATTGGTGGGTCGTATAGGATTCGAACCTATGACCAATTGATTAAAAG
>CETY01041055.1_pt1 | contig 24116 bp, 23 predicted proteins | sample 361551 | NCBI WGS metagenome assembly CETY01 (sample SAMEA2623135, study PRJEB7988) | marine metagenome | biome: marine biome (ENVO:00000447); feature: deep chlorophyll maximum layer (ENVO:xxxxxxxx); material: "saline water (ENVO:00002010), including plankton (ENVO:xxxxxxxx)" | depth 45 m | reverse complement strand
GATTATCGAAGATTATCAAAGATTATCGAAGATTATCAAAGATTATCAAAGAATTATAAAAGGTTAAAATATTTTTTACCGACCTTATAAACATATTTGCTACTGTATATACTTCCAAATAAGATTAGCCATGTATTTAGTTCAAAGAAATTCATAGTATAAATGTTTGACATATAGAGAATTATATATAAGATGTGATATTTAATAATACATTCAATATCATCAAAGATAAAATTCAATAGATAGAAATATAAGTAAGTGCTATGAACTATTAGTAATGTGATTGATGTCCCTCTAAGAAATTCACAATAGATAAAGGTATTTATTTGTTGTGAAATTGGAAATGCAGAATTTTTATATTCATTTAGGATAATTGCTACTTCATCATCATTTAAATACCAATAACTATAAGCAAATACAATGCAAGTTGTAATTAGAAAACTCTTGTAATTTGAATTCATGAAGTTCATTTTCTTTTATTTTAAAAATATTTTATGAAAGATAATTCAAATTAATTTGATATTTATTTAAGAGTTTCTTGTAATTAGTTAAATATTGACGGATATGTCTATAATGAAAGATTTTTATCCAGATGAAACAAAGTCTTTTGATAATTTACCTGAAAATTCTCCAATGCAATTTTTAAGTTATGGCGGATTATTAACAGATATAAGTGAAAGAGTAAGAGTAATAAGAAAAACAAAGAGAAATGAAAGAAGAAAGTATTTGATAAAGAAGATTAATAATATACATTTAGAAATGCTTATTCGAAAAATACAAGAGGAAGCAAAAAAACTACCAAATTATAATCATAAAAAATGGTCAAGAGGTGGAACAAATAAGAAGGTATATGAGAAATTCTTTATAAAGAATGATATTTCATTAAAATACCTTGAAGATGTTTATTTGAAACAATTAAAGGGTCCAATCAAATTAAAAATAGGTGATCATATATCGATTGATAATACATCATATGGTAAACATGGTATTGTTATTAAAGTTTTGCCTAAACATATTCAATATCACTGTTGCCATGAAAAATATATAAATGGTGTATTTGTTCCAGATTTTGAAAATTACAAATATGAAACGTGGGGTCAGGCAAATACATATGGATATACTGTTTCTATTTGGAAATGTACTAAGATTGGTTCTGATACACCTGAAACCATTCAAAAAAGAAATGCAAATTATTATGAAAAAAGAGATGAATATATTCGAAGGGAATTATTCTGGAGAAATTACATTAAACCTTTGTCAAATACTATTCGAATGCCTTACAATTATTATAGTTATAGTTTTGATTTATTCAAAGGTGAACGACCTAAGTATATCTCTTCAGATGAAGAATATGTATGGGATATCATTACAAATAAACTGAATAATAGTGAATGGCCTTATTAATCTTTATAGCACTGACGAATATTTAAGAATAATATTGTAAATACTAATACAAATAATGTAATCATTGTTATAATAAATATAAGTATGTATGGATAAACTTGATAGACTGTATTATGAATAATTGGTTCAATTATATTTTTTTTTATTTTGTCCATATTTTCTTCGCGATTTATTTCTTTTACAATATTATCTAGAATCTTTTTAACAATAGATTCATATGACATAATCTTATTATATTATATTTTTTTTATATTTATTTTAAACTTTTCTTAAATTTATTATATTTATATTAATATAATGGATAATCTATTACTCATAATCATATTTATTGGAATTGCTGCTTTAATTTACAGTATGAATAAACCAAAACCAAATGCAATTGAAAATCAACCTATTTTAGATGATATTGATCCAAGAGTTATGGCACAAGTCAATAATGGCAAAATTAATGTATGGACTTTTTGCCAAGATGAAGATTATAATTTTAAAATGAATTGGAGATATCCACAATTATCTTATAATTATAGATATCCTTTTCAAAAATTATGTATTGAAACATTATTAAGAAATATGGATAAACATGATGTAAATTTAATTATTATAAATAGAAAGAATGCTCATTTATATGTTCCAGATTTCCCATCTAGATTAAAACATAGTGGTTATCAAGAAAAGAAAGTAATTGATTTATTAGGGGCATATTTATTAGAAAGATATGGTGGGTTATGGATTTCTCCATATACTGTTGCATTAAAAAGGGATTATAGAGGATTATTAAATGATGTTAGAAATTATGAATTAGTGACATTTGGAACATCTCCAAATATTACAAATAGTGATCCTTTTAATGGCACTTTTACAGCTGTAAATAATAAAATTATTGGAGCACAAAAGGGGTCATCTGCTATTATGTCATATAAAAACTTATTAGAACAATTTATATTTGCAAAACAACATGAATATTTATATAATCATGTTGGAAAAGATCCTGAACCTTTAGGTGAAGCTATTCATTATACAAATCCTGTACATAAACATTATTGTTGTAAGAGTGATGGTTCATATAATATGAATGATCGTAAAATACATATGGATGCTTTCTTAGGTAAGATGCCTTTACAATTCAAAGATCCTACAAGTTTATTATTTATTAGTATACCATATGAAGAATTAGATACAGATACAAATTATAGATGGATTCTGAATACACCAATGGATGAATTATTAAGTTCAAGAATTAGTATTGTTGAAACTATTAAACGTGAATTGTAATCAACAAGTTTATTTCTGATTAAAATTTGGATGGCAATCAACAAGTTTGTTTCTGATTAAAATTTGGATGGCAATCAACAAGTTTGTTTCTGATTTAAATAAAATTTGAAAATATTTAAACTTATTTTTTTAATAGATAATATAATACTATGGGTATTAAAAATCTTACGAAACTAATCAAGGTTAATAGCCCTGATTCAATTGAAACAAGTCAATTACATAAATTATCTGGACGGAAAGTAGCAATTGATGCAAGTCTATTTATTTATCAATGTCTAATGAATGTCAGATACAATGGTAAATCTTTAAAAAATGATAATGATAAAGTTACAAGTCACATTTCAGGTATTTTCTACAAAACAATTAATTATTTATCTATGAATGTGACACCAATTTATATTTTTGATGGGAAACCGCCTGAAGAGAAAGATGAAATTATTAAAAATAGACAAGTACGAGCCGAATGTGCAAAAGCTGGTTTAGAAAAAGCAACTACAGATATAGAACGAGAAAAATATGAGAAACAATGTATCCGTTTAACAAAAACACATATAGATGATATTAAACGACTTTTAGATTTAATGGGTGTTTCATATCTACATATTGATGGTGAAGCTGAAGCAGTCGCAAGTGAATTATGTCGTATTGGTTATGTAGATTATGTTGTTACAGAAGATATGGATACTCTACCTTTTGGATGTCCAAATCTTATTCGTAATTGTTTAGATCGTTCTCAAAAAAGAAAAGATTTAATTAGCATTATTCATTTAGATAAACTACTATTTGATATTGGATTAACATATGAACAATTTGTTGAATTATGTATCTTATGTGGTTGTGATTATTGTTCGAATATTCAAAGAGTTGGAAATGTTAAAGCACTATCTATTATGAAAGAATTCGGTTCAATTGAAAAATTTGTTGAAAGTAAACCAAAATATAATATTCCTGAAGATTACATTGAAAAATGTAATAAAGCAAAAAGACTATTTATGTTATACAAAGATAAATTAAACCCTGATGAATTACCATTTCATAATTCAAATAGAAATATTTCAGAATTAATGACATTCTTAATTAAAGATTGTAATATTTCTGAAAAACGTGTACATTCAGCAATTAAAAAAATGCAATACACTTATTAAAAATATTTATATTTTATCTACTTTATCATTTTGTATTTTTGGATTATTTTTTTCTATCTTTTTTTTATGATCTTCTGATTTAATTAAAGGACAATTATGTGAATGATACAATCTATGTTTAGGACAAAATATTTTTCCACATTTACATAGATTTTCTTCTAATAATTTTAATCGCTTCTTACAATAAAAACATCTTTTCTTTTTTTCTTTTTTGGTTTCTTTACTTTTTGTTTGCATTTATATTAATATCAATCATTAATTTTAAATTAATATTTTATCATGCCCTCATTGCTGCACATTTTCTACTATTACTTAATTGTATTACTCCAGACCCTCCTGAACTACGGACATGCGTGCCTGGAACTATCGGTAGTTGTTGTGTAGTATCAGCTTCAGAAACTTGTTGCATAGTTGACACATCCTCTGTATTAGATTCAGGAATTGGTGCCTGTATGCCCACACCTTCTTCTGTGATTTCTATAGTCATTTTACTCTCTTGTTGTCTTGGATTACATGTTAAAGTTGTTAATAATCCCAATGCCCTTGGTTGAATTCTTCTTTCATACCTTAATGTATCTATTTGTCCAGTACCTTCTATAGGATATTGTAATGCTAAATTTCCTGGATTACATCCGACTAACCATACAGCACAATCATCTATATTTGTTCCATTAGTTATAGTAAGAGGAGTCCAATTATTTGTTGAAGGAAATCTTGAATTCACAGAATCATTCGGTTTAGGTGTATCTATTCTTAAACCCATATAACCTATTTGTGTTACTGGAACTTTTAATATTCTATGATATGGTTGCGGCATCCCCTCGGTAGCTTGCCGCGCGGCGCCCTCAGGGTTTATGGCAGAGTCAATATCTATCTGATTCTCACTTGGCCATTCCACAACATAAACATATACTAATTCATTATTAGGAACTGTTGAACCATCACTATATGCTGTATCACCTATCCCACCATTTGGCATACCATATACATATACTTTAGTATTTTTAACTATAGTTAAAGTTATAAACTCTCCTCTATAATAATAGCTATCTTCTAATATATAATTACCCCCACTAGACTCATCATCTGATTTAATATATCCAACATGACCATATTTTTGATGATTATGTATGTGTTGTGTATGTCTTATATCTTCTTTATGTCTATTTGAATAGCTATATCCTAAAGGAGGGGAAAAACATTCACTTACTTCATTATATCTATCTGTATAAGTGTTAATCGGGTCCCCTCTTCTCCTCCGATGCGGCAGTCGAACCTGAATTTGTTGAGATCCAGGTTCAACTATACTCATATTTGCTAAATGTTTATAAACAACTTCTACTCCATTTATTTCATTTATCACATTTAAACCCTTTTGAATATGTGCCCTTACTCTCATTCTATGAAAATCTGCTTCTGCATATTCCGGGTCTGTTGCTTTATTTCTCCCAGAGTTTTGTGCATATTTATCTGCCATTCCATACCATTGTCCTTTAGCAATGCTTGACCCTAATCCATGTTTTATTTCAAATTGAGGATCATTAATTATACCTAACATCGTTTGAAAATGTGGATTTTGAAAATCGCCTGGAAGATTAGGCATTCGTGCATTATCATAAAAAGCACTATATTGTCTTTCAACAAAATAATCTCTTTCTTCTATATAATCGGCTATATAACCGGGGGGAGGTTGAAAGATTTCATATCTAGAACCCTCATCGAAAAAGCCCTCAATAGTCCACGTGATGCCTGTAGTATAAACTTTGGTCCCACCACTATAATTATTTATTATACCTTGTCCAACTAAAATTCCATTAGAATCTCTAACTAATATCATCATATTATTATAGTAATCATCTATATCACTAGCATTATCGTCTAATTTATCTTTGACACCATAGGGTTCGCTATCCCTTAACGTACCACTTGTAATAATATCTAATCTACGACGTGTTTCTCCTGTAACAGGCGGTATAACAACTTTTATTAAAGGATTGTTAAGCCTATCAGGATGATGAAATAAATAATGCCATAATGATTGTGCTAATGTATTTAATATCATATAATTTGTCTTTATCATTGCATCTGCAAGTCCTTCAACTGTATAACCATTCTGATTATGAGCGGTTCCTCCTATATAACCATCTTGCCAATCATCTCCCAACCCGGTTTTCGGAATGGGAAGTCGACCTCTTCCAGTTGATAATATTTTTTCAGGATTCCACCTTAATCTTTCATTTGCCCTTATATAATCGAAACGAGTAGGATCTACCGGGTCAGTTATATCGAACGATTCAAAAGTGTCTAATAATGGTTTATATTTACTTCTTATTAAATGAGCATAACAGCGATTTGGATCTAATAAAACCCTTCCTTTTATCATTAATTGATATACATCTGGTCTTGGAGCAGGCCATATCATATTCTGGCATGTTGTTAATGGGTATTCTTCTGTTCCATAGATACTTATACTTTCTTTATCCCATATATTTTCAGTTCCATCGCCTATACGAATTAATGAATATAATTCGTTTATTCTAATATCTTTACCCTGTCGGGGGAAGGTCGGTGGCCAGTTGGACTCTGACATGCCGAGGACCGTGGCCGCTTGCAATCGAATGGCGGCTTCCTCGGTCGTTCCACTGACCAGATCGGACCACCCGATGTTGCCAAAGGCCTCAAAACGTTCTTGCCAATATTCTTTTCTAAAGCCGGGGTAGAGTGTTCTTATTGCCATCTTCTCATCATCAATGAGATCTTCCCAGTTCTCCTTGATCCAGACATCACTCCTTTCATCAGGTATATATAATATAGATATTGTATCGCTAGGGATAGTTCTGCCATCCAATTCCGTTGACCCCCTACCAATTGTATTAGCCATTACTATTCCCCTTACCCACGCACCCGTTCTCCTTTTTACTCGGACCGCCTCCCCTAATGCTAATCTATGACCGTTTGATATACCTGAAATATCATATTCTTGTACAAATCTATTATTAGGAGCTTGATCAAGTTGTCTTGATGAATCGGGTATATTTGTCCCGTTCGCGTCCCCTTCTTTTACTGCATGCATGTAATATACACTAACATTCCTTTTGCTACTTTGATAATATGGATTCTGGGCTGAAACCACCGCCCGCATTCCACCCCACTCTGAGTCGGGGGGGGTATTAAAGTATATTTCATGTCCTTCGGGATCAAGTTCCGCTTCGATAGCCGCCCTCAGCGCTCTGTCGCCGTCAATAGTTCTATCATATCTATATTGAAATTCTTCTTCCAAAGTTCCTTTACGATGTGACATTAAATGAGGTGCTATTCTTTGTGCATCTGTATTATTGTCTGGAAATACTGTCATTGATGGGGTTTGAACTTTAATACTACTAGCACGCCATATAACCATCCTATCGTTAGGCGTTATACGGTCTATAAAATTTAAACCTCTATTTACAATAATTCCAGATGCATTTAAAAAATTAAATGAACTTTTTTGTGGCATATTTCCCTCGTTATTTCTATTTCCACCACCCGAGGTATCCCATGGACCATTACCCATAATATTTGAATTTTCAAAACTTGATGCTATATAATGTCCATCTAATGGTAACCAGCCGAGTGTAATTACATCATTATCTGGATCATAAAAATCTAATATTCTTACCCCTGTTTCTTTACTGATCCAACCTTCAGTGGGTTCATCCATTTTTATAGTATTAGTATTAGGTAATCTATCGTATTCATCTCTAGGACCACCCCAGTCACCTCGAGAGTTCCAGCTAGCAGATCTAGGTAAACCTAAGAGTTTGACATATACACGATTCTCTTTTATTTCTAAAACCTTAACCTTTGTCCCCGCACGAATTGTTCCCATTAGCGACACATCCCGCCGCGCCTCAAACTCCACCAGCGATTCGTCTCCCTCTTTAGTTGGTAATATTTCTGTATTACGAACCATAGCGTTTGTTTGAACAGTCATGACTTTACAACTTTCTAACATTGGCGGAATAATTAAACCAAATCTTTCAATCTGTCCACATGGTAGATTATCAGCAAAACTCATACTTTGATCTCCATAACTATTATCATCTATTGTACCATCCCACGCTTCTGCGTCCCCCATTAGACTATGTATACCACGGGGGCGGGGGGGGTCGCTGACATGTCGGTGAATTGTTCTAGGATATAATAAAACTTGGTTATTATCTTTAACTAATGAATTACTATCTATATTATCAATCCTAATATCTGGTTGATTTGCTATCAATTCTGATTTCCTAATTGTTGGTCTCATAGTTAATGTTTCTGAATATGTAGGTAATTTGACTTCTCCATCTCCGACGACACTATTTCGCATAAATGCTCTAAACCAACGCGGTTGAGTATCTCGTAATAATGGGGAAGATTCATATGATCTCCAAAGTTCTGGATTAGAAATTAATAAATTTGGATCATGTAAATATCGTTCAGAATTATAATCCCCTCCTGCTGCGCCGCTTAAATCATTTAAAGCTTGGCTGAACCTTGCTCTGTCGTCTATACCGTAGGTTTGTATACCAATACTAAATTTTTCTATATTTTTATAAGGGATTAAATTATTACATTTATTGAAATTATTACATAAATTAAAATTATTACATTTATTGAAATTATTACATTTATTGAAATTATTACATTTATTAAAATTATTACATTTATTGAAATTATTACATTTATTAAAATTATTTAATAAATTTTTAATTATCCAATATATTAATACACCTATTATAAAATATAACAAATATCTTAGTATTTTTATAAATCTATCCATTATATATTATATATATATATATATATATATATTTTTTTTTTAGAAAAATGTGAACCATTTTTTATATTCTTGATTGACACTTTCTGTTTTTATCTTTTTATTTGTTTTTATCGATTCATTGTTCTCTTCTATTTCTCGAATTAATGTTTTTGTACCTCCCTTAATATCTCTTTCTTCTATTATTTCTTCATCTGTTTCTTCATCAGTTGTAAAAGTTTCTTCTTCACTTGTTGTTGTATCCTCTATATATTTATCATTTTTATCTATATCTGGTTTATCTTCCGTTTCACGATTTTCTTCTAAATCTTTTTTAGGATTATCTAATTTATTAACATATAATTTTTGTTTGTATTTATCATCTAATCCAATAATTCCATCGTTATCTTGTTCTTTCTCTTTAGGATTAACATCTTTTTTATTATCAATTTTATTGTATTCTTTTTCTTTAGGGTTATCGTCACCTTTCGCCCTTTCTTTTTTAACTTGTGATAACCATAATATTCTTTTTTCTTTTGGGTCCCATTTACCGACTAATTCATAATCTTCTGCACTACTTACATCATTTGTATCCTCATGTATATAATACTCTTGACCTTCATATTCTACCTTTCTCATGTCATCATCATCGTTATCATCTTCTTTTTCTTTAACTTCTTTCCCTTCTTTAACATCTTCTTGTTTTTCCTTATTGTCATCTTTTTCTTTAACTTCTTCTTCTTCTGATTCACCTTTTTCTTTTTTCAACCATTCTTCAATACCTCCAGAATATTCAATCACATTTACAAAATCTGCTTCAATTAAGTATTCTGTTAGTTTGAAAGATGCATTACATTTTTTATTATAACAATAGGTAACAATTGGTATTTCTTTTAATTTTAATTTTTTTGAATTTACTAATGCTTCTAATTTTGAATATTTATCTATGTTTTTTTTAACATATCTTTTTAAGAAGTGTTTTCTTTCAATTTTATTCATTTCAGATAATTCTTTATAATATAAATTTATACTATTTGGAATATGATTTTTTTCATATTCTTCTTCAGGAAGAGCATTAATAATCATATGTGATTTAGTTTGACTTATTTTATCCATTTGTTCATAATCAATATGACATAATACAACCATACTATTTATATTTTCATTCCATATATTATCATCTGTTAAAAATGTATAATGAACATGTCTAGGATATGTTATATTACCTGCTCTATAAGGCTGTGGACAATTTAATACAAATTCTGCATCTCCATTATCATCTGTTTTAAGTATACCATGATTTGTATTTGAACCATAAGCATCTCGTTCACTCATTATATGGGATGGATCTTTGCTCCTTGTTGCAGCCCAATAAAATACCCAAGTATTTCTTTTATTTGATTCCATTAATACTTTTGTACTTAAATCTGTAAGTGTTGGAAATTCTTCTTGTAAAACACCTTTAGGATTATATTTATCTAGTCTAATAATTGTTGGTAATAATGATTTTTCTCCTTCTCTTTTTGCAAATAATGGCACATTTCGTGTATTTTGTTCTAATACTTTACAATTTAAACATACTTTATCATCGGGCATAATATATTATATAATAATATTATAATTAATATATGAACAAAAATATTTTATATATATATATATATATGCTTCGATATCTAATATTTGTAATATTTGGTATATTATTATTCGTATTATTGAATCATAAAGATGACTTTAGTATTGGTATACCAACGTTTTGGACTATAGAAAGTCGAAATCCAGATGTTTCAGCTCCGCCATCACCTGCCTATGAAACTAGAGATGAAGCACAAACAGCACTAGTAGAAAGGGAACTTGACGAATGTAATTTTTATGTACAAGAGATTGATGATACTGGAGCACATATAGGTGACCCTCCAGGTCTTGAAGATGTTGAAATATCTGAACGTACACCTCCATTCAGGGTAATAGATTCGAGCGAGACTGAGGGGACAGACGCAGAAACAATGGCGCTTACCCCTGCGCAGCTCCGGCAGGAGTTAGTAAGAAATAGAGAAATTGGTAAATTATATACAGAAGTCTGTTCACGAATAAATGAGATGTTTTCAGAGATTGATGAATCTGTAAGAAAAGATGTAACCAAGAAAATAGTAGAAGCAATTTTAGGTTTTATAGGTGAATCCAGAACTCCTGTACAAATAATAGCAGGTATAGAAGTAGCAACACTCATTCCTGGCATGATAGAATTACCATCAGAATGTGCTGCATTAATTATACAATGTTTGGATATACCTGAAACGAATGACATAAATTTAACTATAATATTAAATTTATTTGAGTCCGTGTTTGATTTTTTAAAAGAATCAGGAGCGACAATGGAATCTGCTGTTCAATTACTTTTGCAGGGGCAAGAGCAATATCACGGGGAAGCGGTAATTGATAAAATAATGGATATAATAATTCAACTTGCAAAAGCGATAAATAATCTCCCAAGTATTTTCGGAGAAGGATATATAATTCCGATGGATTCCAATTTTATGAATTATTTTTTAAGAGAATGGTTGTTTATGGGTAGTGGAGAAGGTTTTGCAACACCAGATAGTATAAATACTTACTATCAATTCTTATGGATATACATCAAAACAGATGGACAAACTTTATATGAGATTCGATCCCAGGTGGATGCCCGCGTTCAGATTGTTATTAACAGTAATAACTTTGCATCGGTAGTTGCAAAGTTATATAAAGGCCTACACGGACGAAATTTTTGTGATGATTCAGGTGATTAAATTTATATCATATCATATCATATCATATCATATCATATCATATAATAATATTATAATTAATATATGAACAACTATATTACATTTTCTGTATTAGTCCTTTGCCAATATATTATGGATCGTTCTACAACTACTTGTAATACTACTCCTGGTGAATTATTATTATTTTTTCATCATATATTTGCAATATACTTATATTTTGGTGGATTATTTTTCAACCCATTGTATCATTTAATAGTCATTGTATGTGTATTATTTCATTGGTACACTTATAAAAAATGTATTTTAACAGAAATAACAAATATTTATTGTGGTGTAGATATAGATAGACCTTTCCATGATTATGTAAGAATGTTAAAAATATATAAAATAAATACAAGAATACACTGGATCATATTATTTTGTTTGCTATTCTATGATTTTTGCTTAATTATGAATCAATGATTTTCTAATATCTTTCTGGCATTTTCTACAATCTTATCACGGTCATATTCTCTCGTATCCAATAAAATATCCCTTAATTCATATTCATCCTTGACTGCTAAACAGTTTTCATTTTCTACAAATAAATCTCCTTTATCTATCCATTCTCTATTCAATATCAATATACAATCATTATAGATTGCTTCTAAGAATGTATATTGTGTTCCACCACCATCATCTTTTATTGTTGATAAATCAACCATAAATTTACAATCTTTTAATATATCTTTTTCTATTCCAGCTGTAGTATATGTCATTGGTAGATTTTTTGGATATGAACCATGCCAATAATCATGAAAATTTAAGTCTTTTAATTTGTGATGAACATACAATCGATTTTCTTTTCCAAATATTTTAATCTCTTTATCCTCGTTTTCAATAAGTTTATTATATTTTAAAATAATATCTATATTTTTATCAAAATCAATTCTACTAATACTCACTGCATAATTATTCATACTCAGTTTATTTTTTTCGTATTGATAGAATGGATGTGTTAAAAATTGTGATTCAAATTTATAAGTTTTCATTAAGTAATCTTTGACAGTTTGACGGATTGTAATTATTTTAAACCGGTCAATTAATCCATCACGTATTAATGGATTACTTTTATTTTTAAGTTCTGTTGGATCATGTATAACTAAGATTGTATCTTTTGGAAAATATTGTAAATATTCATAATAATGTTTATCTAATGCAGTAATCATTAAATTTTCTTTTTTTATTAAATCTTCTATTACTAAATTCTGATATTTACAATTGTAACCATAATCTCTCGTATTCTTTTCTGTTCTTTTACCTATTTTATAAATAGGATAATCATTTTTTAAAGACAAATGTGCTGTATAAGTTACCCATCCTCCATAAATTGGTTTTGCCATATAAACTAAATTATACATCTTTATAAATTATAAAGAAAATATTTTTAAATAATATAATGTACTTAACAGATATTGGTAGAGAAATAAATATTATTTTACTTCTGTCTTTTTTAATCTATAAGACAAAAATAATATTATTAAAAGGATTATTTATTTATATATTATTTGTACATCTATATAAATTATTATATAACTATAAAGAATATTATAAAAATACTAAAAAACACTCATATATATATTTATTATTATTTATTACATTACTATATAGTTTATATCTATTGATCTTTAAAAATAGACCAATTTATTTTATGGTATGTTTTGTATTATTTAGAATTATTACAAGTCAATTAAATAACTATACAGAATTACCTCCTAAAATAAATAATAATTTAAATCTATTTATGACAATTATATTATTTGTATTGTATTCTACGTATAACAAATATAAATATAAGAATTTATTTATAATGGATTCAATAAATCATTTATTATTATTTATTGGTTTGTAATAAATAAAATATTTAATAATAATATAATATGGAATGGGGTAAACAAATGGAAAAACATCAAGAAAATGCTAAATTATCATTATACCAAAATACTAATTACAGTTTTGAAAGAAGAGAAAGGAAAACTTTGATATTGGATGTTATAGATAATGATGCCAGTATGGGAACTACACCTTTAACAACTGCTGCAAATGAATTTAATATTAAATTACATGAACCATTAATCATTGATAAATTGTCAGATATATATTTAGATTCTTTTGTTACTTTTGATTCTGCTACAAATGCAGTAGATCGTAATGCAATAGCATTTATACTAACTATAAATGAATTTAATATAAATTCAAATAGTAATGTATCAAATAATTTTAATAATCTAATAATTCCAAATGAAACAACAACTGATAATACGGCACAAATACATAAAGGTAAAAAAATGAATTTTGTATGTAGTATAAATCCTACAAAATTACATAATATTACTGGTAATATTACTTTATTAAATAAAGGTGCTGCTTTTTCTGAATCAGGTAAAGCAAGATTTATAGCGGAATTTGTCATTGTTGCTCGTGACAAAGAATAAACTAGTTTATTAAATAAATATTTAAAAATACATCTTTAATTTAAATTAATATCATTATGTTAAAACAATTTTATGAAACCGATAAAATTGAAGTTGGTTTGGATGAAGCAGGTAGAGGTTGTTTATTTGGTCCTGTTTGTGTTGCTGGTGTTATATGGTTAGATGAAGATCCTAACCCCGAATTAGAAATTCGAGACTCTAAGAAAGTAAGTGAAAAAAAAAGAACATTACTAAAAGATTATATTAAAGATAATAGTATTGCATATAGTATCGTATTAATAGATCATGATGATATAGATAAATATAATATATTACAAGCAACTTTAAGGGGTATGCATCAATGTTTAGACAATATTACAGATATTATTAATATTGATACAATCTTAGTTGATGGTAATCATTTTGATTTTTACAGTGATAGAAATGACAATTATATCAATCATATATGTGTTGTAGATGGTGATAATACATACAAAAGTATTGCAGCAGCAAGTATTTTAGCAAAAACTTATCGGGATGAATGGATCAATAAGTTAGTTGATGAAAATCCCGAATTAGAAAAATATGATTTAAGAAATAATAAAGGATATGGAACAAAACGGCATTTAGATGCTATAAAAGAATATGGTGTTACTAAATGGCATAGAAAGAGTTTTGGCATATGTAAAAAATAAACTTTATTAATCAATCAAAACTAACAACAACTTTTTCTTTTTTTTGCGGCGTTGACACTTCTTTATCAATTGTAACAATTTTATATATTGTATGTTTCTTACTTTTAATAAATTTTTCTTTTGAAAATAATGTATAGCCATGACATTTTAAAAATTGTCTTAGAATAACAATGCTTCTAGGAATTGTAATCTCTTCTAAATATGTTTTTGCTTTGCATGGAATATAATAATTTCGTAATTTATCTTCTAATTCTTTTAATTCTTCTGCAGTATTTAATGTTTCAAGATTTTCACGTGTAAAGTATCTTGTATCATTAAAATCTTCTATTCCATATAAATTCAATAAAGAGATTACAAATGATCTATCTGGCATTGTTCTAAATAATTGATTTACTGGCATTTTATATATATATAATTTAAAAAGATTTTAAGTAAAATAATATATTCTAAAAATAATAATGAAAAGAATTGTATTAGATATAAAAGATATACAAGGTAACAAAAAAGAAGAAGAAATTAGAGGAATGTTAATAGATAGTGGTGTAACATTACATAAGGACGACAATTATGGTGATAATAATTTTTATGGTGGAGCATTAGAAGATGATATTGATGAAACTGTAGCAGTTACTGATGATAGTGCTGTTGTTTCTGAACCTACATTTGAAGAAGAAGTAATTGAAGCACAAGAAGATGATAATGTTACTAGTCAAATAGAAGCACCTACAACTAAATTACCAGAACAACCTAAACAAGAAGAAAAGATTGTCAGTAAAGAAGAAGATGATAAAACAGATAATACAGATGAACCAGAATTATTTAATGATGATACAGAAGAAGAAGATGAGGTTCATGAAGAAAAAGAGGAAGAAGAAGAAGAATATGAAATTCCTTTTGATTATTTATCATTAAAAGAAAAATATCCTTTAGATATTTGGGGATTAATAGATACATATTTTCGTGATAATGAATATTATAAATCAAAACATCAATTGGATTCATTTAATGAATTTATTTATTCTAAAACAAATGGTATTGAATATATTATTAAAAGAGAAAATCCATTAATTATTTATAAAGAACCAATTTCAGATGGTACAAAATTTAAATATGAAATTAGTATTTATTTTGGAGAAAGATTTGATAAAGATGGCAATAAATTTTCAGATAATAATATTTTTTTATCAACACCATCTATTTATGATAGTAATGATAAAGAAATGAGTTATATGTTTCCAAATGATGCAAGATTAAGATCATTAACTTATGCAATGTATATTTTTTGTAATATTGGTATTACTTTTAAAATTGATGGTAAAGAAAAATTAATTTATAAAAATTATGAAAAAATAAATATTGGTATTTTACCAATTATGGTTCATTCAAAACCTTGTTTATTAAATGGATTGGAAAGTCAAAAATTAACTGAACTAGGTGAATGTCCATATGATCAAGGAGGTTATTTTATTATTAAAGGAAAAGAAAAAGTAATATTATCTCAAGAAAAGAAAGTTAATAATATATTGTATATTACAAAATCTTCTGATCCTAAAATTATTTTACAGGGAAATCTTAAATCTGTTTCTAAAGAAGGTTTTCAATCATCTAGGACAAATGTAATATCATATGAAAATGTTAAAATAGAATCTGGGAAAAATCTAAAACATTTTTTAGTCAGAATATTAGGGATTGATATTAAATTACCATTATTTATATTATTTAGAGCATTGGGAGTTGAAACAGATCGAGAAATTCTAAATATGATTATATATGACACAGATAGTCAAGAATTAAAAAATAAATTATTAGATGAATTGTTTATTTCTATTAAAGATTCTCAACCTATATATACACAAAAAAATGCTTATAAATTAATTTCAATGAATACAAAAGGAAAAGAAAATATTAATACAATTGATATATTAAATAATAATTTCTTACCAAATTATGAAACTGATAATTTTGCAAAAGCTAAATTTTTAGCTTATTCTGTTCGCAAGATTTTATTAACTCATTTAAAAGTTATTAATTATACGGATAGAGATTCTTATAGTTATAAAAGAATAGATACACCAGGTAGTTTATTATTAGAATTGTATCGTGAATTATGGGGTAAATATCAAAGAAATGTTTCATTAACTATTGATAAAGAATACAAATTTAATATTAAAGAGGCAGGGAATGATATTCAAAATATTATTAATGAAAAGAATATCAAATCTATTTTTGATAATAAAATTATGAATCAAATTAGTAATTCTTTTGGTGGTGTATTTGGTACTGGTATTTCTGCTAGACAAGGTATTGTTCAAGATTTAAATCGTAACTCTATGCTTGGAACTCTTTCTCATATTCGTAGATTAATTACTCCATTACCTGGATCAAGTAAAACAATTGGTCCAAGAAGATTACATAATTCCCAATGGGGATTTGTTTGTCCAACAGAATCTCCAGACGGTGGGAATGTAGGTATTGTAAATCATTTATCAATTATTAGTACAATATCTTTTAATATTACAGATGATGGAATATATGAAGCATTAAAAGATCATGATTTACTAAGTTTAAAAGATATTATTACTGAAAATTTATATAATTTATGTAAAGTATTTATTAATGGTAAATGGATTGGATTACATAAAGATCCTGAATTTTTATTGAAAATATTTAAATTATTTAAGTTGAATAGTATTATTAATATTTATACATCAATTTCTTGGGATTCTAAATTAAATGAATTTTATATTTTTACAGATAGTGGAAGGATTGTTCGCCCTGTATTAAAATTAAAATATAACAAAGATGGAGAAAAGGTTAATGATTTAATATTAGGAAATACTGATTTAATGAGTAGTTGGAAAAAATGTATTCATGGATATATGTTAACTAGATTACCAGAAATTTCTGTTTATAATAATGAATATTTTAAAGATTATTTAAAACAAATAAAAGACGAACATAAAGATGATTATTTAGAATTTTTAGAAAACAATGCAGCACCAATTGAATATATTGATTCTATAGAAAGTGAATATTGTTTTATTTCAAAAGATATTTATTCTATTGATAAAAATTATACACATTCTGAAATTCATAGTTCTCTTATTCTTTCACCACTTGCTTTATCAATTCCTTTTCCAGAACATAGTCAATATCCAAGAAATGTATTTTCTTGTCAACAAACAAAACAAGCGGTAAGTGTTTATAGTAGTGCTTATAATACTCGTTTTGATACATTCGGACATATTTTAAATTATCCTCAAAAACCTATTGTAGCTACAAGATATAAGAAATATACAAATGTAGATAGATTACCAAATGGAATGAATATTGTTGTTGCAATATGTTCTTATACTGGATATAATCAAGAAGATTCTATTATTATAAATCGTTCTTCTGTTGAAAGAGGTATGTTTAATAGTATGTATTTTAGAAGTTATGAAGATAGTGAAAGTAAAGATGCTGGGGATAGACCTTGTGAAAATTGTCAATTTATAAATCCTAAGAATTTAAGTGATATTTTAAAGAAAAGTAAAAAGAACTTTGATAAATTAGATGAAAATGGTATTGTTAAAGAAGGAGAATATGTAGATTATGATGATGTTATAGTTTCAAAAATGAATCACAAAACTTTACCGAATGGAAAAATAATCAAAGATATATCTGGTAAAACAGTTAAATTTATGTCAAGTGGAAAAGTTGATAAGGTTGTTGTTACTAAGAATAGAGATAATCTTAGAAATTGTAAGATTCGAATTTTTAAAGAAAAAATTCCAGATGTTGGTGATAAATATGCAAGTCGCTGTGGACAAAAAGGAATGTGTGGATTATTACTTGAACAACATCAAATGCCTTTTACAAATGAAGGCATTGTTCCAGATTTAATGATTAATCCACATGCTATACCAAGTCGTATGACTATTAATCAATTATTAGAGGTTGTTTTAGGTAAAAGTTCTGTTATGGCGGGTTATTATGGTGATGCAACGCCATTTCAAAATAATGATATCAGTGTATATTCTGATTTATTAGAAACTTTTGGATATGAAAAATATGGGAATGAAGTTATGTATAGTGGTATAACTGGTGAACAACTTAAAACAAGTATATTTATTGGACCAACATATTATCAAAGACTTAAAATTATGGTTGCAGATAAAATGTTTTCTAGAGGGAGAGGAAAAATGCAATCATTAACTCGACAACCTGCTGCAGGTAGAGCAAATGAAGGTGGACTTAGAATTGGTGAAATGGAAAGGGATAGTATATTAGGTCATGGAACAGCAGGATTCTTGAATGAAAGTGTTATGGAAAGATCAGATAAGTATAAAGTACAAATCGATAAATATACAGGATTAATATCTTATGATAATAATTCTAATAACAAAACAATTGTAGAGATACCTTATACTTGTAAATTATTATTACAAGAATTAGAAACTATGGGAATTGCTCCAAGAGTAATAACTCCTGCTAAAATTACAAATCATGTTTTATTTGATCATTTAAATCAAATCTATACAAATCAATATGATAAAAATATAAATTATGAATATACGGAAGGAGATGATGAAGAAGATAATTAATTATTGAAAATAAGATTATAAACAGTTTGATCGTCTATATGAATTAATCTACATTTTTGTACACTGCGATACCCTTCTATGTTTCTTTTACGTATATTAATATAATCTCTAGTATTCATATCTTTTATTATTCCTAGATTACTTACTTTTTTGTATGGAGTACTTTGAGATGAATCAGTCCAATCTTGACGTGTAATTAAATCTTTTTCATCTTGCTCTAAATCTAAATAATAATCTAGTCTTCCTGCTTTCATATTGCCAAACATTAATAACGAGTGGAACGGAATAGAACATAAAAGTAAATAGTCGCGTTTCGATTGTTCACAATCTGTATTATTATAATTTCTTCCATTTACTGGTACACTTGGATTAGTCGGATCTATATCTATCCATGGATTTGGGTTAAAATAATTTATATCATTGAAATTATTTCTTAAAAAATTATAATGAATTCTATGTAAAGTTCTATTATATGTAGTTAATGCTTCTCTATTACCAGATAGTGAGGCGATCATACGACTCGGCACTGCCTCGCCTTCAGGTTTAGTAAAATAAATATCTTCGCCACTTATAAAACCCATACCTGATATACTTAATAATATTGAATTTGCGCTGCCTCTATTTCCACCTAATTCTTGATGAGTATTTCCTAAATAATCGCTTATCACTCGCCATCGAGTGCGACTGCCCCTTGCGTAGCGGCAAATCCTTTCCAGCGCGCCGCCTCTGCCAGACCACATCGGGCTGGGTACGACGATGGCTTCACACGCTTGCTGACTCTCTCTCGTCCCGCCACTCAGGTCGACACTATTACATTCTGCGGTGTGCTCTGTGTTCTCTAAGTCTATTGCTGTACATGTCTCCAGTTGACCTTCATTCAGTTGTGATGTTCTGATAAATATAGGCATATTTTGATAATGTATTCCCATATAGTTCGGACTGTCGACAACTATAAATTTATCTATAATATCACTTATTTCACGTATATATCTAAGATTAGTATCATTGTCTATCGTCAATGCTGATAACCTTTTTGTATGTATTATATAATTACGCAGTCGTGTCGTGGCGGCACCGATCAGCCCATTTTGTACTGTACTATCGAAAACATTCTGTATATAATTTGTTAAAAACTCTGTTCTTCTGACAGGACTGTGTCGAGTAGTCTCTCCTCCACTAACAGTGCCTATACCATTTGTAAAAGCTCTTCCTAAATGAGTAGTCATAGACGTGACGCTCCACGTACTAGTATCAGACATATAATCATCAACTGTTGTTGCGGTTGATCCTGTACATATAGGTACAGGATCAACCGTATCACCTGAACTTCTCATTTTTAAAAGTGGATCTATACGTCCGTTATTATTATCACTAAGAGTATTTATATTTGCATCACAATATATTTCATCTTTGGTTGTACTTGGTAAGGCTATAAATGGTCTAAACATATCGCCTAATGTAAGTCCACCTATATATGTATTATTAATTTGATCAACTAATCTATTATTAGTATCACTTGGATCATTATTTATTAATGTGAATTCTATACCATAATTATATGCAATTTCTTTTAATTGATCCATCGTACACTCATTGAGATTACAAGTATTATCATTTCTGTTATCATCCGCATATGTTATTCTTTTAGTATCTTCATTAATTATATCATAATGTATAAAATTTAAAAGGCATACTTTCATATCATCTAAAATATTCTGTTCTTTTATCTCTAGGCTTGGAGCAGGTAGTGCTGATGCAGGTGGTGCTGGTGCAGGTGGTGCTGGTGCAGGTGGTGCTGGTGCAGGTGGTGCTGGAGCAGGTGGTGCTGGTGCAGGTGGTGCTGGATTCCATCTACAACCAGGCACCCGCTGACATACTGGTTGCGTAAGTGTAATACATGGAGAACCCATATCACTACGTTGTCCTACACAAATTTGCCCCCCCACACTAAATCCATTATTTCCACAATTTCTGCCAAAGATAAACCAGCAGATTACAATACCTAATACAATTGCTAGTAAAATTTGTGTTGTATCATCATTCAACATTTTCATTAATTGATCCATATATATAATTATATATTTTTTTAAAAAATTTGATTTAAATATAAATTAATATTATTATAAATATAAAATGGATATTATTAAACAAATTGCAAAATCGAGGCAAATTCTTAAAGAAGTATTATCTGAAGATTATGATACAGATACTTTACCAATTTATAGTATTGATGAAACTGACAAATTATTTTCAATTGAATCTTCTAAAAATCCTTTTAGTATTTTAAGTCATGGAGGTCAAGGACAAGGGAATGCTTGTAATTTCTCTGTAAATCATCGCATTGTAAAAGATCATCAATTACATGTATTATATTATAATTTTCAAAAAGATGGAAAGACTAAAGTTACAAAAACAGTTATTGATAAAATTAAAACACTTTATAATGATGATATTATTCAACCTACAGATAATATCATCTTAATTTTAAATGAAAATATTAAAGAAACAATTCAAAACATTAATAATACTTTAAACCTTCATCTTAAAGATGATAAATTTGATATAAAAAATAATGATATTCAACTTGAAAAAAAACATTTTCGAAATGTATTTATGTTTAATATTAAGACTTTACAATTTAATATTTTAAAACATAAATTTGTTCCAAAACATGAAGTTGTTCGAGATAATGATAGTATTCAACAAATACTTAAAAATTGTAATTGTTCAATAGATCAATTACCTATTATATCTAAAGAAGACCCTATTAGTAAAATAAAAATGTGTATTCCTGGAGATATATGTAAAATTACACGTCATAGTAAAACTAGCGGTGATTATATCTATTATCGAGTGTGTCGTTAATAAATTATATTTAATGGATTATATTTAATCAATACTTGTAGACATAACTATATCATCATAAACAGTCCTTGGCACAAATTCTATTTCTCTACTTGATTCTTTTGATGGACTTAATTGATGGGCAATTCCAATTGTTATAAAAGTCATTGAAATTATAAATAATATTAATGAAATCTTATACATATATACTTAATTATATTTTTTATTTTTTAATAACTTATATTGAACCTTCTATACTTTTCCAATAAAATGATACAAATCCTCCTCCTATTAAAATTGCCCCTATAGCAAAAGCTATAATAGAAGAACCTTCTCCTTCAGATAAAGCTATAAATCCCCCCATTATTGGTGCAATACTTACAACCCAAATTATTACAGCAATCCAAAATGACCAATCAGTGGAATCACATGCCTTTTGACAATCTGAAGCATTTGTATATGAACCACTAGAATCAGGGACACATTTACTTGTAGATGCATTACAGGAATAATTTGTAGCAGTACACTCAGCACGACAATCTGATATATTATCATATTTTCCACTTGTCCCTGTAACTTCTTGACATATTGAATTTGTACAATCCCATGTTGTTTTACTTACACCTGGTGGTGTTGGTGTTTTACCTGGTGGTGTAGGCGCTGGTGGTTTAGGTGTTTTGCCTGGAGGTGCTGGTGGTTTATATGAACATTCTTTTTGTAGACAACCACTTGCAGATTTAAATCCTGTCCCAGGTGTAACACATTGTTTCCCTGCTTTATTCCAATAACAACCTATTCCTATTTCTTCAGTTCCTCGTTTTGCTGTATTTTTATACCATGTTTTTTCACAATTAGATTCACTTACTTTATTACATATATCTTGTTTATCAGAATAAGGATAAGTCCCATATAAACATTTTGGACTTTTACAATAATCTGGCACAGATTGTCCGCCAACTCTGAATCCAGCATTCATTCTTGTAAATAATCGTGCACTCATATAACCCACGATAATAAGTAATAAACATGTAATTACTTCTCTTTTATTGATTTTTCCTAATTTAAAGTTCATTATAATATTAACTTAGATAATAATTTTTCGACATTGTGGACAATTATTATTTATTTTTAACCATTCTTTGATACATTCTTTATGATATTGATGTTCACAATTTAATTTTATAATATCGTTATTTTCTATATATTCTTCCAAACATATACTACATTTATTTTCTTTAATATCTTTAATATTTATAGGTAATAGTAATTTTGTTTCTATCTTATATCTTTTATATTTATCTATAAGTCTATCAACAAATATATTACAGGAATAGCAAAATAGTGTAGATAAACATACAAATAAAATAGCAGCTAAACCATTATTTTCTGTATTATTGCCATGATTTTGTTCATATTGATATATATCTCTATTATATCTATAATCTGGTTCAACACTACCCATAATTATAAATATTTAATTTATTTTTAAAATATTTGTTATAATATAAAATGAGTATTCGACAAAGTTTAGCAATAAAATCTGTTCAAGTATCTATTACAGCTGCTATTTTATTTTTAATTGTAGCAAACCCTTTAATATTTAATATTGTTGACTTAGGATTAGCAACAATTTTAGGAACAAAAATTGGTACTAATCATATGATTGTCTTAGTATTACACGCTGTAGTTTTTGGATTATTGATGTATTTCTCTACTCAATACTTTTTCAATGATGCATATGAATGGTTACAAAAAAAAATTTGAAATTAATTATATAAAAATTATATTAACTATAATAATATATGTAAAATGCTTGCTATCGCTCTAGCTCGTAGAAATAATAATAGCAGAACACTTCAAAATAATCAAATCAATAATAAAAAGAAAATGGAAACTATTCAAAAAGAAAATAAATTTTCTGTAGCAATTTTTAAGAGTCGTCAAAAGAAATAAAATAATTATATTTATATAAATTATCTTTTTTTATTAATATAAAAATTAATTAAAGATATATTCTTTACTTATATTAATAATATAAATGAATAATCAACATATTTTATTGGATTATGATAATTATGTTAAAGATTACAAATCCATCTATGGAGAAAATACAATTGTTTTAATCCAACTTGGATCTTTTTTTGAAATGTGTTCTGATATTGATAATAATAA
>CETY01079159.1_pt1 | contig 24167 bp, 4 predicted proteins | sample 361551 | NCBI WGS metagenome assembly CETY01 (sample SAMEA2623135, study PRJEB7988) | marine metagenome | biome: marine biome (ENVO:00000447); feature: deep chlorophyll maximum layer (ENVO:xxxxxxxx); material: "saline water (ENVO:00002010), including plankton (ENVO:xxxxxxxx)" | depth 45 m | reverse complement strand
CACCTTTTCTTGTTCATTGCCATTATGAAGCCTAGTATAAAAACCCGTGCGACAACTAATATTTAAACTACGATCAAACAACGAGTCGAGCTTAACAATATTTTGCATATTTATAATAGGTCTACCATAAGTACCACTTGGAGAACAGTGTGTAGCATAGTCCGCCGGAACATGTTTTAATTCAGTAGCGCCATTCTTAGCGAAATCGTAAAATAAACATACGTTCTTTATATCTTCGTCTGAGTCCTCATCTCCAATTAGATCATTTGAATCCGTGAAACAGTCAATATAAGAGCTTCTAGCGGCGTCAGCATCTAAGTCTTCTGGAAGAAGAGACCCCTGCCCAATCACAATATCATCTAAGGTGGTATTAGAAAAATACGTATTAGGCATAGCATAGGCTTTTATATTGTGAGGTCTTTCTTTGTAGCCTAAAGTCTGCGGCCCACTTTCATCAGCGGTATCAGATCCTGTAGAGGTATATCCGTCAGGGAAAACAGCTCCAAAATATACGGTATTCTCAGGGCTTGACGTTTCATCAAGGCTTACATTGTCAGCTCTTACCCCGAATAAAGTTCTATCTATAGATCTTTTATCCCCTCTTGTTCCACCTATAACATTTTCTAAATAATCAAAACCGGTCACTTGTCTAACATGACTTGTAGCGCCATCTCTAATTCTGTCAATTATTACCCTATTTGTAACACTATTTCCAGCGTACTTTAAAGGATCAGAATCAGAGCCATTGTTAAGCGGGTCGGACTCGTAATATCTTCTGTGGAATATCTTCTCTGAATTCGTGGGACTCGACTGCACCCAGTCGTGGTACGGATACCAATCGCTGTCCTCAGAAGTTTGAAGCTTGTTGTAAACAAAAAAGTTACCCGCATTAGTTGCAAATTGCTGAAACTCCCATCTTCCCTTGAATATAGGCACTGGATTAAATGTGACATCTTCACCAGACCCAAACTCAATTGGCATCCATACTCCCTCAACCTCGTGAAGCAATACCGTTTTTCCTACGGCATATGTTTTTTCTGGGTCAGGATTATAAACGGTAACTTTAGCCTTTGAAGTATCTCCAGCTCTACAGTCAGCAGGCAATGCGTAATTAGGAGTCCACTGATAGGGGTTTCCGTTTTGCATAGTGATGGGCATGGCCTCTCCAGTACCCAGTTGTAAATAATTGCCATCTAGCCCGTCAAGTGTGACCGCGTTGTCCGCCGCCTCAGCCGACTCCATGTCTTCTAAACCAGCTCCCGGACCAACTGCCTTGGTAATTTTTGCTAGTATAGTTTTACTACCGCTCTGCCAGCTTTGCGTATATTGATTGTAGAAAAGGTCAACTTCTGCGGCTACCTTATCTGATTCTTTAGAGTCATCTGGGGAAGTTAGATCGCCATCAGATTTACTTCCGTATGGTCTTCCAGTAGAATCACTACGCATACCCACCTTTTTCAAAGAAGGTAGAGCAAAAAATGCTCCCTGTGAAGTCTCTGGAAGAATGTCCCTAAGAAAGAAATTTATAGTCATCTCTTCTTTAACCGGACAGCGATCAGCTTTATCGGGAGTAACATCTACATATATAGTATGAGGAATACTAATACATCCACTTCTAGATGTTTTAATATCGTCAAGAAATTCTCTTCTTGCCAAGTCCTTAACATCCCAATCTTGAATCTCTGGCTTGGATATTTCTTTTAACCTGATCCAGTCATTACAAGCTATGATCTGATTTATGATTACAAGGTTGGTATTTTTACTAAACGGAGCTTCAACAATATTGAAGTTTCGATACTTTATTTTCCAATCTTCAAGGATAGGATCTTCTCCGTCTTCTCCGGCAGTAACCAGCTTACCAGTGAATTCAGAAAGAGCTAGAGTGTTATAATCAAACGGTCCCCAAGTAATTTCTTCTCTAGGGTCTGACCATTCCCACTCGTCAATTCTTTTGACTAATTCAAATCTACCTTTGTTGTTATCGTCAAATCTCCAAGCCTCAAAAGACATCGCGTGTTGAATCGCCTGTTTTTGAATACTAGTCGTACCTCCCACTCCATTAGGAAAAATCGGAAAAGGATCGCTGGGACTTTGATAAAAGAACGAGCCTCCATCCCCGTCTGAAAGAAACAATTGATGTAGATTATAGTATCGGTCTCGGCCCTGACTCATTTCAGAAAATTTATTCAGCCAAAGATCATACAGAGTGCCTGTAGTAAAGGTAGATAAATTTAACCTTTTGTAGAATTCGCTATCGCTTGTAAACTGGTGAAAGTCTACCGCGCTTCTGTCTTTATCGTTTGCCATTTTTTTCTCCTAATCCTTTATTCCTGATTTGCGTCCGGGCCTCTTCGGTCTTCAACCCTTTTGGTGGGTTTCTGAGGCACCTGTGGTCGGGTTTTATCTCCTATGTTATCTGATAGAAGATTAACAAAATCGCCAATGAAGCCTGTAACAACTTCGCTAGCATCGGTTAGCTGGTCAACGGTGTCTTGGGCCATCGCCTGCATCTGATTGTATTTTTCCGTGTTTGTCTGAATGTAGCTCTGACCTCTTTTTACCAAATCGCCCACTGTGTCAGAAACAAGCCCATTGAAATCCTGTGGTTTACCATTACTCCAAGAGTTTTGGGCGGCGATCATCATATTGTTGTCCTCTGTTTTACCTTTCTCAAAATCAGAGAAATGCTGACTAGACTCTTTTGCCATTTTAATAAGTTCTGCTCCGCCACCCTTAAGTACAGACTCGTAAAAGTTTTTATTAGAAAGTGTTTTCCCCATACCTCTTCTGATCGCACTGTTTCTTTGGTCTGTAAGCTTTTGCTTTTCTCTTGTCATTTGAGCTATATTTCCTTCTTTTTGCTTTTGTAATTTTCCAAAGCTTGAGGTATATAAATCCATCTTGACAGTTGTGCTAATTTTGTTTTGCGTAATGTTTACATTTATAGAGGTCACCAACGGACCTCCATCTTGCAGTGACTTGGCTAAACCTACGCCTGTGGGAGCTTGAGGTATCACAAATCCGCCCCTTTCTGTAAACAGCAATAAACTGTTAGAGAATTGCGCTTGCAAGTATCCGGCATCGTTCATAAGTTTGTAGCCACCAAAATTCCAAGGTGATAAACTTTCGTCTTTAACAAATTCCAGTTTACCGCCAATATTTGTAACACCCGGAGATAAAGTTTGAGGGTTTAAAGAAGCGTTAGAAAGCCAAGGTCCATAACATCTTTCCATAGACATTAAAGGTATGGCTACCATGTCGGGATAAACAGGCGATGGCGAGGTAAAAGACAATCTACCATCCATAGAAGCGCTCGCCGCCTTTTTTAATACCTGCTTTTGAGTCGCTCTCGCTTCGTTTATTTCTCCAACACTAAAATTCTGCAAGGTTTTGCAAGTAGCTTCTTGAACCCCATTAGTGATTTCTGCTGGCTGGTTAAAACCACGCACCCCTTTTACAACGTCTCTGGTTTGTAAGTTATACATATGTGCTGTTTCATATGCGGACCTTGGACCATCACAATATCTTATATCGACGGTAGAGGTGACCATTCCCGGAAGTGTTACTAGGGCATAAACATGGTTTGGATCTTGATTTACTTTACTTCCGGCCACTATCTGTACCATTTCAGAGTCGATACCTACAATGTCCATGTCGTCATTATATAATGGAACTCCATCAACAGCATTACCCTTTAAGAAATCGACTGTATTGACTGTCATACGTCTTTCAGAAGAAGGGCTAAACACCGGAATTACTTTTCTTACAACCCCACTAGGAACCGGACATTTAGATTCATCTTCATCGGTAGCAGGATCATCTTCTGGGGTTACATTGATAATTTCCACTCTTGGTGTTGGAACAACAACCTTGAATCCTCTAGCGAAAACCCTTGTTGGAACTGTAAACATTCTAGGCGGCATGTAAAATTCTTCATCTACGTCACACTTAACAAAGGCGATTGAAGGATCTTGTCTTTCTAACAACTTGTCTTCACTTTTTCTAGCTTCGACTTCAGCAAAAGTCAATGTCTGATCTGGATCAACATTGTCTAAATCTTCCATAACATCAGGAACAATAAACCCATAGCTATTTATGCTTTGTTGGGATAATGAGTCTGAGGAAATTTTGGAAAAATCATAAAGGTGACTGTTATCAAACCTCATATAAGCTGACATCCTATTGCTTGACATCATCATATTTTGAGGGTCTATTGGAGATAGGGTATCCATAATATCATTTGGAAATGCAGACTTATTTCGAGCATTCATTCCTTGGATTGTACCTGCGTGCTGGAACCCTCTTAGCGTGTGATCAACGTATCCGCCCTGCGGTTCAGGCTTGTAGTTGTACTCCCATTTTTCAGCAAAAGGATTATAGTTACACTTCAAGGCTCCATTAGAATATCCATATTCAAAATTAGGGTCTGGATGAACAAAGTCGTGATCTAAATAGTGTTCAAACGGATGTTTCATACTAACATCGCCTGACAAATTTGCTATCGTTTGAGACCAAGCCATTCCGGTGACGTAGTAAGAGTTAGACGCAGTCGTTGGTAGCGGTCTAAACCCAAATGGCCCAGTCCTAATGCTGCTGACGTTGGCGTTATTATTAAAATATGAGACTTTATTTGTAAAATTAAGATTTGTCTTCTTGGGTATTTTCACCAAGAACTTTTTCCCTAGATTTTCTTCAGCTACTTTTTTTACAAAGTTGTATACCTTTTGAGCATTTTTCTCGCCCTCTTTTGCAAGTCTGGATGCGTTCTTTATCAGCTTCTTATTGTTACTTATGCTGTCTTTTATTTCAGCAATCATAAGCTTGTCATCTTTTTCAGCAGTTTCAAAATCCTGCTCAATTTTCTTAACAAAGTTTTTTGCTTCTTGCAGTGCTGCATAAAGTGAAACGTTTGCGGCGGCAAAAGCAGCTTTAGCTAAAATATCATTTGAGTAAGCTCTTTTAAATTGCAACCATTTAAGGTTTATAGCTTTTTCTATTTTCTTTACTTCTTCAAGAGCATCTTCTTTTTTTAGATCAAAGTAAGGAGCGTTTGTGTCTAGCTTATCGTTCAATCTTGATAGATTACTGGTCATTGTTGTTCGGGCATTAATTACGCTAATTATACCGCCCTCGGCAATGCCTATTTTTTCAGCCCTTTTATAATAAAGTGGGTAGCCATATGGGGGAGAACACGGACTAGCCGGATATCCGTCCTTACCTAAATAGTTTTTATCTGATCTCCAAACGCATCTAGGAACAGATACTCCATAATTACCATCAAATGCTACTTTAAGCATTTGTGTAACTTCCTCACTCAGGCCAGCCTCTTCAATCTCCTTCGCAACATCAGCAGGAACATGCTGATCGAAAAACTTTATTGGTCCAGTAAGTTTTCTCATCCACTGCTCGTCGTACTGCAACAAGAAATTCTTCCATTGCTGATAGGACACAAGGGCGGCTCTAAGTTCAATTTCTGTGGCCACATAATAATTTCCAACGCCAAATGCGTTAAGGCTAGTAGCGTCTAAGAAAATTTGCTGATAAGAACCAAAACCCTTGGGTATTGTGACCGCTTTTTCCGCGCCAAGAAAACCATAGAAAGGAACCACTTGCTGCTTGAGCATTGTATTTAAGTCCCACTTGTCTCTTTCTAGTAAAGCCAGTTTATTACTTTTACCGTCTTTTTTCTTTTTGAGTTCTATATCATTTCTATCTTTATTCGTGGTAAAATAGTGCATATTGACCTGTTGAGCACCAACTACAAACTTGTCAGTAGTAACATTAGATAGTTCATATCCGAGATCTTGATTTTCTACCTCAACACCGTTCTTAATCATAAAATCTAGGTATGACTTAATAGCTCCGTAGGTAGGTGGTTTACGTTTATCAATAGCGTCAACACGTATAATACCCGCTATCATTTGAGACTTAAATTGGGGGTAACCTGTTGCTATATCTTTATTAAAATCATGAATGACCTTACAGTTGGGGTGATCAATAACCGGCAATAAAGTTACAAATAATTCATGACTGATGACATCACAAAGCTCTTGAGCTAAAGACAAAAGATCTATTTGGTCAAAGTCAAGAAAATATCCGTTAGGTATAAGTTCGGTAGGAATACCTCCAAAATCAACCACGTATTTATACCCTCTAAAGTCTATAGCTCCTCCGTATCCGGCTTGCTCATATTCAGTTGGTAGAAACCCATTATTACCCATCAGCGCGTTCAGACCGTCTCTGATTCTATACCAAGGCATACCCCTCTCACTTCTGCGGGCAAATCCCTGTCCAGTTATGGGGAATTTTGAGTCAAAAGTGTCTTTAAAGGGGTCTGTTGATGAAGCGGAAAAATAAGTACCCGCGTAAGAAGGGGGTACAAAAGCTGTAGGATCAAAGAAATGATAATTGTCATCACCAAAATAATCAAAACTACCATCTGCTGGATTAACAATTTTTCTAACTACATTCTTACTAATCGCTTTTGCTTCTATAGCTTTTTTCGTAGGTTCTGTGGGGTCATGTTCTAGAAACCCAAAAACATTAAGTAAGTTTTTATTATTAAATGTAGTTCCCGCGTAATTGTTTAGCAAGACTTGAGCATTAGACAATATCTCTCTAGGGTCTGTAACCTGCAATGAATAAAGAGGGTTACCGCCCGGACCTCTATTTTGAGTATAGCTTTGTAAAATACCTCCAAAAACTAAGTGGTCTTTCCCTCGCCACTTGGTTTCTATATTATGTAATGGACTTTTATCTATCCATGTGTTAGTTTGATCTGGTTCACCCTTGTTTTCTATTTTTCTTAGGTAATAATGTTTTCCGGGGATATTCTCTATTTCGCCTTCAGTAACAAATTCTACAAAGTCCACTGGAGCGTCTAGAGTGTCTGTTCTATAGGTATCATCAAACGTTCTTCTGTAAGCCTGCTCTGTGGTAGCTAGATTTCCTCCAAACTTAAAGTAAACAGGAGTACCTACAACTGGGGGCAAGAACTGATCTGTGTCACCATTGTGATAGGGGTCATCTCCGCTGCCCAATAAAGTGCCATCGGACAAATTAAATTCATCGTTAACTAAATCAACTGACAACGTGGAGACACTGTCTCCGAAACCAGCGTTTATGCTAAAGTTTCTGATAGAAGCACCAAGAAAAGTTTGTTGAGGAAAGCCTTCTGTTCCCTCTTTCCATCCAGCATCAGATAATCCCCCGTTAATACCTTGACTCAATACGGGTTGAGATGGCCAGTCATTTCCATACTGTCCACTGGGAGCTATAATGCCTAGTAAATTATTTGCGTCGTTTCCCATAATTCCTTCCTTAGTACGGATATGGATAATAAGGTGTTGCTATAAGGTAGTCAGATACGTATGGTATCTCTATCTTGTCTTCAGTTTTTAAATCTTCGTGATATATAAACGGATTAAAAATATTAAAGTCTGCCGCAACATCCTTAGTTCCAGTTACACTAAACCTTCCTTTTAAATTATCAAAATGAAAAATCCCACTTTGGTCTTCATTAATTGCTGAAGTGTCAACATCTGCTCCATAGGTTTGATATACACCTGAAGCATTCCACCATTCTGCACTATACTTAGCTTCCGCGACGGCGGATCTAGGAGATAAAACAGAGTTTATTCCAGAACCTTCTAAAAGACGTTGTGAATAATCAAAAAAGTGCGCTTCTGACGAGGGCATCACAGGTGTCTGGTCTCCCAAACCTCCTGCTCCAAAAGAAGCTCCGTTCCAAGGGTTGGACTTGGAGTACGCTTCATTTAAAGGAACTGCCGGATCACAATAATGGTATTTGGGAAACCCCATTTCGTCATCCCTAACTTTACCATGACTTGAGCATTCAATATTAGGATCTATCATATTTATTTATCCAGTTCATATGTAAACGATACATTAAAACTATAAGCTCCTGCTTTTGGACTCCAGCTTTCTGACGGAGGAGATATGAAACATTTTCTAACTCCCGGCTCTTGTTGTGGACTAAGTGACTTTAACAAATGTGCTAATTGGGTCGCTGTAGGTTCTACAACACTAGGCTTTTTGAGTATCATAGGGTCTCTACCAGAAGCGTATGGAATTTTAGTATAGTCCATTACTAAACTTACAGAAATATCTCTCCTGTGTTCAGTTCTACCTCCAATATATTGCAATACCGGCCCCGTCGCTCTTCCCAAAACAGGAATCACAGCAAATACATCTCCCGGATAAGTATCGTTTACTTGTATGTCTTCTGATATAGCCCCTGATATTATATTAGTTGGTCTGTTGTCAAACGCCAAGCTATAAGTTAAATCTCCGGTAAATTTATTCGCACCTATATTTACACTCGCCGGTTGAGAATTTAATCCAACCGCAACCATATTATTTGCTCTTTTATAAACATCGGAGCCTACACCAAAAAAGCCTGAATTTGATATCTGATTATATTTAAGTAAGGCGTTTTCGTAAGCAGGTACTCCGGAACCAGCGCCTGTTATTGATGTGGCATCTGATCCACCATTGATAGTACCACTTGGACTAAAGGAAGAAAGACCCTTGATGCTTCCGTCTATAGAAACCTGAACAAAAGGACTGCTATTAGACGAGCTAACGCTCATGTTAAAGTTTTCATAAGCAGTTCCACTAGCTAAAAACCAGTTCTCAGTCACGGAATATGAGCCAGCGGCTTCGTCCACATTCTCAGTTCTGACTAGATTGTATCCACCATATTTATTAATTAAATCTAATGTGCCACTGCCGATTATTTCTACGCCGCCAACACGAGTATGTTTATTGGGGTAGTTATCTATAGCCCCTCTGTTGAGACGACTAGTGACAAATTTCCTAGCAGATTCCCAAGCGGGTATCTTTTCTGGCTGATTAGGAGTGTCTTCAGTAGACTCTTTGTGTCTATAGTGGGTTTTGCCTGTAGCATTTATAGAGTGAGATATTCTATAAGATCTTGGGGCAATAAGCTCAGAATGTGGACTAATAACCTCTCCCTGACTATCATCTAATTCTATTGCCCAGCTCTCTGCGTAGTTTTGTATAAACGCCCCACTGAGAGCAACTACTAAATTATTCTCAGTGCCTTGTTGGGTTGTTTTTGGATATAGTCTATCCTCGTTCGGGCCTCCTCTTGGAATTAATGTGCCATCTAAGTCTGGTCTCATACCATCCTGTTCTGGATGAAGCAATACATCTGCTTCTAAAGTAATAGTATAATCAGATCTAGTTACATAAGTGCCTTCAGAAAAACTAATACTGGTTATTCTGGGATAACATATGATTGCAGGTAAATCTTCTCTTACATCAGTTATCTCAAACCTTTGCCCATCTTGAGCAAATAATGCTTTTAAAGCTCTCTGTTTGGATAGTATAGCAGTAGCAAAGTTATGTGTGGGAACTTGCTGCTTGGGAGGTTTATTTATACCTGCATGAGACCTATTGCCATCAAAAGCTCCATAAGGTCCAACCTCGGTAGGTGTAACATCAGTGGGGTGAAATGGGTAGCGACCATCTTTTTGGGATGTTCTTGAAGCTTGACCATCTGCAACATGGTCTAGTGCGTACGGAGACCCTTCATCTGGTAATAGTGTACCAGTCAAGCTTATTGTGTAGGTAACTCCAAATGCTTCCCCAGCACCGTTTTTTAGCACGTTTGAATTAACGCTAATCAAAGGTGTAGGTCTTATAGTACACTCTTGGTTAGTATCATTCTGATATCTTATTCTAATTGGCATTATTTACCCCTAAGTCTTAAATTTAGGTTTTCCGTAGTTTGGGTGCTAGTTACGTTCAAATTGAGAGACTGGTTAGAAGTGCCGCTAGGAGCGGTTAAGTGTAAAAGCATGTCTCCGCTTGGAACGCCAGAAGCCCCAAAAGTCCTGAAGTTCATATTATTATACACATTAGCAGACGCAGCACCAGATAACATCAGATTCATATTGCCTGTTACTTCTACTGCTTTTCCTGAAGTAAGGAGCCTCATAATCCCGCTATCAGCATCTCCGCCAACAAAATCGCCTATTACAGATTCCACAAACGGTCTGTGAGCTATAAAGCCTTTTACTGCTGGATCAAAACCAGAACCCTCTATATACAGGTCTCCATACTGATTAGCGTAGACATATCCAGATACTAAATATGTTTCTGGCCCACCTTCAGTGTTTTGGTAAACGCGATTTGTAAGCATGTTAAGCCCATCTTCTGTCTTCGCTCCAAATACCTTAACATCAATCCAGCTTCCAGAATTAGCTATCGCAGGCGTTTGTTCTCGCAACATTGCGTCATACGTGTAAGCCGCTCCAGCATCTGTAACGCCCGATGTTAAATGGTTTCCACTTGTGGGATGATCGTGGAAAGGAGCGCCGACAACAAGCGTATAATCACTGTCCCCTCTTTCTGACCTAAAGATAGAAACAGAGCGACCAAAGCTGTCGTTCTCACATCCACTAGCTGTTAAGTTAGAGCCTACAAAAACACTTCCTGATCTTGCGTGATGCCCATGCGAAACAAGTTTCTCTGCAAAAACCCACTGCCTGTCTCTACTTTGCCAGTCAGTTAGGCTGTGTCTGTAATTAAATACCGCACCTTGGTTTAGAACCATTTTGCCACTAAGAGCGCCAAATTTATCAATTCTAATCCCTGAACTTCCAAGATCATGGAAAACATGTAATGGTATATCAAATTCAGAATTAAAGCTTTTTCTTTGGAACGCAGTATTAAGACTGTTGGCGGTTACAGAGCCACTATAGATATGATCATGTAACGTCTCAAAGTCGTGATGTGGGGCACCGACAGCAATCATGTCTGCGTCAATCGCCACAGAATATCCAAACTTGTCTGTTCTACCACCGTGAGTAGATGTGAAGTCAGAGCTTAAGTTATGGTCACCTTTTATTAGCTGTATTTGAGATACGGAAGCTCCGTCAACCCCTACGTTAACACTGCTAGGCTTGATCTTCTGCTTAAATTCCCAAGGTAGTTTTTCGCTAACAACGTTCTTTCCACTATTAGTTCTTTCAAAGTAGAAAGCGGCTCCCGCTCCACCGTTCTGACTAACAACAACGCCAGATCTAAACGAGTCGTTTTGTATCTCGTGCCACTGTACTATTCCGCTTACACCACTTGCTACATTCTCTGTTACAAACCCATTAAACGGAGTACCAACAACAAGTTTATTGTTTGTCAAGTCAACCGACCAGCCGAACAAATCTCCGGGGCAGCCAGAGCTGTAGTGGTCAAAATCCAAATAGTCTTTACCGTCTGATACTCTCATCAGATCGTTAATACCACCTTCTTTTCCAGCATCCGCTATAAAGTCTTGCTCTTTGCCGTTTATCAGATAGTTTGTTGGAAGTTGGTCTAGGAAGTCTCCACTGAACCTTGGGAAAGGACCGTAAACAGGTATTTTGTCGTCTCCGAACCTTTCAATTTCTTGCTCGTATTCAGCAGGAGTGGAAGGATTTTTTGGTCTGAATACATCGTTGGCTGGATGGTAAGTGTCTTCATTGTCTATATATTTAGTCACATCCGTAGTCGCCCCACCACCATATAGCGGAGGAGTCGTATTGTTAACAGCTTTAGCTGCGTAATACTTGCCTGCACTACCTCTTTCTGGAGCGCGTAATTTTTGAGAGAACTGAAACTGTCTACTGCTATTTGTTATATCAAAATCAAAACCTAAATCGTCACGACCTCTTTTGTGTGGGCTGACTGGGTAAAGACTTCTGATAAATTCTTGGTTCTCGCCAACTGAGTCATTTCTGTAATGCTCGCATTGACCCTGTATCATAGTAGAGTCTGTTAGCACTACAATCTTAGATCTTCTGTGTCCATTTAAACCGGCGGTAAAGTGTTCAAATTCTTCAGCGGCCAAAACTGGACCGTCTTCGATTTCGTTTTCACCTCTTGGTGGGCAACAGTTATCATCTGGGCATGGAGGAGCGCTTGGCGGACAGTATTCTTCACTAACATGCTTGATTGGCCTAAACTCTCCGGGGATAATTCCAGAGGCGGCGGGCACAGTCTCGCATTTTTCTTCACAGATCCAAGTAGTCTTTTTCTTTCTTATTGGTTTATTTACTATAACCTCGTTGATCGGAAGAGGACATCCAGATATAGACAAGATTCTAGGTGTTTGCGGTAAGCCATTTGCTGGATCGTGGTCATGAATTTTAAATTTATACAATTGAGTGTCAAACAATATTCTCAACTTGCCAGTCGAATCCGCCTTGATATCTATGACTACCTGTTCTGGATCTGCAACAGTTGTTGCTCCCAGTAGGCCGTCTCCATAACCTCCACCAAAGCCGTCGCCTTTCAAAGGTGTGTATTCACCTTTAAGGTTTTCAGTCTCATAGCAATCACAGGGTGTATTCTTTTGAGCATTAGTGTCTTCGCATGGAACATTAACATCTAGAGCATTATCAAGATACCCATTAATACCGTATATTTCATTTTTATTTTCAGATACCCAATTGACAAATACTCGATAACCAGAACCCGGAGATACAGCGAACTGTCCACTACCGGCACAATCTAAGTACCAAATGTTTTCTTTGTTAACTTCTGGGCATAGATCATTAATTTTATGGTTGTAGTAAATTAACGTCTTGGCATTCTTTCCTCCGGATACTGGGATATAATCAAATATAGACCCTCCTCCTTCTCCGCCTCTACTATCAAAATCTGTAGGAACTATGGCTCTTAAAGAAAGCTTATCAACAGAAGTTCTGTCTTGTTGGCCGTAATTACTATTCCATCCGTAACCGTTTACACATCCGGCGAATATGTCAGAGGTTTCGTCTACTCTTTGAATAGGGAATAACACCTCGCTGTCATAAGGGCAGCAGTCTTGTTCGTTGCCATCCTTGATTATGTGGTCACTATCGCTACCCGTGACAACATAGTAATCGCCCTTACAAGGTCTAGACCAAGGTCTTGTTTCCAACCCTAATTTTTCCAAAGTGGTCGCAACATTTTGGGCATAAGACTGTCTATTTTTCTGATCCCATCCAGCGTAAGTGATAACTAAATTCTTATTTCCGACCTTAAGCCAATTTTTTAGAATTTCGATGTCTTGGTCTGTTGGAACCCCATTAGGATTGGCTATCCAAACAGTGTCTACAGTCTCAGTAGCATCAATGTTGGAACCTGCTCCGTAAACCCCGTTTTCTGTAATGTCAAAGCCAAATCTGGTCAGTTTAGTTTTCAGGACTGAATACTCATAAGCATCTGCGAACGAGGTTCTTTTTGTCCAACCTCCAAGCTGTACAACTCTACTAGGCTCATTGCAGTCGGTCTTTAGCAAGTTCGTGTAGAACGCCAAGTTCTGGTCGTCATTACCTCCGGGCATAAGTGGGTCATCGCCACCATCGGTGAAGCTGGTATTGTTTTCACCTAATACGGAAGCTAAAATAAACACTCTGTTATTTCCGTCTACAGTTGCTCCGTCATCATTTTTATAGTAGTAAGGTTCTTCAACCATTAAAGGTGATGTCTTAGATAACTCTACCTGCTTCTCTATAACCTCTACTTTTTCTATTACATCCCCGATACCTTTTAAGATGGCATCTCTTCCATTTTCTAGTTCTGGATCTACAAATCCACCCTTGTTCTGTATGTGATTAAAATAATCAAAATCTTTACCAACGAGTGACTCGTTTGTATCCCCAGAAACAGCAAACGCTATTTCATCTAATTGAAGAGGTTCAAATTCACAAACCTTGTAGGAATTTGGCACTGTATAATATTCATATTTCGGAGTACATTCTTCCCAGCAATATGTGTATTCTTCACGATACCATGTTTGATCTGGAAGCCATTCAGCAGCGGTCAATATGGGAACGATATCTTCGTAAGGTCTGTTTATTACAGGTCTTGGGTTTTGCGGGTAATCCTTACAGTTTGTGGCTGGGTTTGGATTAGCAAAGTGGAAAGGCCAGTTTGTCTTGTACTTTATTGTTACTCCCGGAGTGGCACCTTCACATGCAGAATTCCACTGTGATCTTGGATCTCCGAGATGTTTAATTGTAAGATTGCAGACATCTGCGTTTAAGTCGTCACAAGGGCTGTACTCTAGATAATCCTCCAGCGATACATCTGAAAGGTCTACAACAATCTTGCCAACACCTTTAGCAAACATGTTAACTGCACTGATAGGAGAATCAAACGTTTCAGTATGTGCATATTTAGGAACGAACGCTTTAGTTACATTATATCTGTCTGCAAATACATTCGCCTCATTAACACATCCATCCTTTTCTTGATAAAGGTTACCTTCTCCAAGCAATGCTTCATACCTGCTATCGGCAGCTTTGATTCTCATTCTAGATCCAAGTTTTTCTAGAACTTTATTTATTATGTCGTTAGAGTTTCTATATAGCCCGTTTTCTTCATAAAGCGGATCATTTCCAACCAGTACTAATGTTCTGTCACCCAGTGCCAACCAATTTTTAATGTTGTCTATTATTTCATCACTGGCAGCGTCTATCTCTGGAGTAATAATAAATGCAAGACCCGCCTCTCTAGGCAGCTCTATTTCTGAAAATTCGGTTCTGCGGAAAGGAAGGTTAATAGGGTTAAAGTAGTTGTCCATTCTGTCATAGTAACCAGCTTCCCGCTCTACGTTATGAACAGACCTATCTAAGTTTCCAAACCTTGTAAACTCAACAACAGAACTATGGGCAACCATTTCTTTCGACTCAAATATTCTAACAGCTCCCGCGTTAGTGTAAGAAGCCCAAGTGGATTCTTTGCCACCCCTGTTGTACCAAACATTAGAGTCTTCAAACATATTTGTAGAGTCTGTAGGCGCTCCAAATGCTACAGTCTTTCCGTCATCGCTGACCGAAGTACTGTATCCAAGCCTAGAAGTACCCAAGAATTCATCTTGAATAAATTTCCAAGTACCAGTAGAAGCTATGTCCCCATACTTATAGTTGTATATAGGTTTGTACAGTTCGATCTTGCCGTTTCCACCTGTAGGAGAATCTGACTGCCAGAAGTTTTCGTCACTCCTTAGCCAGAACTTATTAGTCGGGGATAGCTCGTGATAAACTTGTTTTTGAGCAAAGTCTTTTCCTGAATCAGCAAATAGGGTCATATATCTAGCAAGCGGAATATCTAGGTTTCTATAATTCAACCATCCGCTAACATTGTTGTACATCCTTACATTTTCTGAGTCTTGTCTTTCAAATACTTCACACGGAACATACGTGAATGGAGAGCCTACGGATATAGTGCTAGTATCTTTACTAATACCAACAGAGTGACCGAATCTGTCATTGTATTGCTTGCCCCAACCCATGTAATCCGTGCCGTCAGCTTCTTCGTCTCTAGGGTCTCCGTCTCTTTCGCTGTAAGAAATAATTTCCTGAACAAAGTTAAACTTGCCACTTTCTTTCTCAAAGATGTAGACTCTACCTCCAGAAGGTGGTGGTATCTGGAAATCTGTAGCGTGCGACTTTGCCCATTTTTGACCAACACCACTTGTTATGACACTCATAACTGGATAATCTGTAAACTCTAAATTGGTATCAAGAAGGTATCCAGACGATAACGTATTATTAACTAAACTGATAGCAGTTTTTGACCAGTCTTCCGACTTTTCTTTTTCTAGTCTTATGTGTCCGGTTACCGCAACTGGGACTTCTGGGTTAACAACTCCACTTCTATAGCTATAATTTCCATAGTAAGCCATGAAGTCGTTTATGACATCATCGTTTTCGTCATCATGCTGGAAAGCTCCCCCATAAAAAGTACTGTGACTTTCTTCTTTGAATATACCTAGAATCGGTGGGATTCCACTATGAGGCTCAAAGTTAGACCAAGAAGTTTTGACTGGGAACATGTCTTGGAATCCAGCCACAATTCCGCTATACATGCTATTGTAGACATTTCTTTCCCCAAAGCTGTCAACCAATTCTTGGTCGTCCATTCTAGGGATGTAATGATGTCTAAAGAAGTGCTTGTATTTTTCTGGTTGTTTTGGCTTATCGTCGTCATTGTAAGAAAGTTGGAATACTAAAATTTTCACATCTAATGACGGCTGAAATTCACTGGACGTACCAGCGTTCCAAGGGGCAGAGAAGTACTTATATAGACGCTCCCATTTTGTTCCTGCATCTCCGATAGCTTTTACTTTTTTATCTTCATATGAGAACTTGTCAACAAAAACCATCATGCACGTTGGTATGCCTGATGATTCAATATCTTCAAAGTTTCTAGACCACTTTGCGAATGGTGCTCCAGCAACAATAGTTTCTCTATCACCGCTAACGCCAACATCTAAGGAGCTACCGAGTAATCTTCCTTCTTGACCTATTTTCCATTGTTGTCCAGATATAACAAATTGGTCAAACTTAATTAAGCTTTCATGAACCTTGCTTACGTAATCTCTTCTGAACCCGGAAGGTAGCATTAGCTTGTCTTCCATTGTCCATCCAGCTTTCTCACCGGCAACGTTGTTTGCTCTTCTGTACAAGAAAAGAGATCCAGCGTCTGGAATAGCATGACCCGAAGCATCAGGGATTTCTATTCTAGGAGAAGAAACAACCATTAAGTCGTCAGTAACAGCTACCCTTTCTCCGTAGTTATCAGATACGTTTCTTCCGCTATCGGGAGTAAGTGAAACGTTTCCGCTCATGTGTGGATAGTCACCAAGAAGTTTGAATCCTGAGTATACTATATCGGTATCACAGTCTCCGTCGTCGCTTCTCCAGTTAGGCCCACATGTTCCATATTCCCACTCTTCAAAGTCTCTAGGAACCGCGATAGATTCTGTAGATCCTGTAGTTATTTTTAATGTTGAGTAATAAGGAGCGTGAGGTATCAGACCAGTATATTTTCTAAATCCGTAATAGTTTCCGCTATACCCATATTCACCAGCAAAGTTTAATGCTCCTGAATTAGTATAAGTTTGTATTGCTCTAAATATACCACCGTCGTTACAAGTTTCTGGTCTCCATATTGTTTCGTCTGTAATCAGAGCGGGATCAATTGCTTTTCTTGGGCTGTCGCTATCGCAAGATCCATATCCAATTAAATCAACGCCTCTGATTTCATTACCTACATCTAATGCTGAGAAAGCATTATCTCTGATTTGTATTCCACTGCCGTAGTTTTTGTTGTACCATCTTAGATATGAAGATCCCACCCCTCCGTAATTAGGAATGTAGAGATTCATTCCAATTTGGCTTGAGCCTCCATCGGATGAGCTTCCGCTAGACCCGTCTACCGAGGTTCCATCAGAAGAGTCTGCCCTACTAGTTACTCCGTCATCTTTAATTACAAGACTTAATGAGCCAGAAGACGCAAACTGCTGATTGATTATAACCAGAGGCATAGTAACTTCTGGGGATATATCTACTAAAGGAGAAGAGCCTAGTATGAATAATGGTATTGTTCCACTTTCAGTAGCAGCTCCTCCAGATAGATTATTTTCCATACGGAGTTGTAGCTGCTGCCAGAAACCTTGACTATTTCCAGAAGGAGCATAAGTAAATAGTGGAAGCTGACCACCGCTAGGTGTGTATATCAATCCATCGTTGGAAACAGACATGGGCATTTGAACTGTAGAGATACCCTTACCTGCGGTCATCAGGTTGAATGTACCAGAAGCTCCACTGACTACATTGCAGCAGCCGTCAATATGCATCGACAGACCTGAAGGATTCCAAGATGAATCAGCAATTCCTATAGCTACAGTTCGCAGCGGTAAGGAGCCGTCTTGTCTCAGACCTCCACTTATGTTCAATTCAAACCCAGATGATGGTAATAACACTGGGCCAAAAGTATTCAGGTTGAGTATACCGCTGTCTGCGGGTTGCAAGCCTTGAGTAAACAATTTAAAGTTTCTTACATCGGTCATTAGACCTCCGCTAGAAACCAAATTAAATATACCTGAATCAGGAGTACACTTAACGAACGCATCATCCATTCTAACGTGAGCAGTATGAACATCAATCTTAGACTCAAACTGTCCACCAGAAGGATAAACCAAGTCATATTGCAAGAACATGTCGTCAACATCTTGCGAATAGTACTTCTCGGTAAATTCTGTTAGCCTTGGCTCAGAGGGGAACAACGCCCACTTCTCAGATTCATCTAACAAGTTGCTGTAGTTAAATTTACTATCAAATCTTACGATTCCACTGGACTGTTGCACATAGTGTATCGCCCTATTTACTAGACCCCAATTATTTTCGTTAGGAACCCAGTAAGGTTCTTTCTTCTTGGTATAAAGACTTACTATAAGGCGTGGACCTTCATAGTGATCTTCGTGTGCATGTCTATGCTCGTCGCACACATGGAACGTTGTAGGCTGACATTCTGGCCACTTGATATCTCCGCTACATCTATGTTCAAGAATGGTCTCAACAACCATAGCCTTTTCTTTGAAATCATAGCCAATCGGAAGACTCTTGGTAATTCTCTTGTGAACAGAATGGAAGTTGTCAGGAGTATCACTTAGGTGGAATCTAAGGAAGTCGTTTTCAATTTGGGTGTGGTAGCAAACACCGCTGCTTATTGTTGAAGGCCATGCATCTTGGTGAATTGTCAGCTTATTTTCATATGGAATACCACTATTTCTCAAGTGGAAATTAATAAGATCTCTACCACTTCTTTTCATTAGGCGTGAGAATCCAAGACCAAACGACATAGCTCTAAAATCGCCAATAGTCCAGTCTTGAGGATCTTCATCTACATAGCTTGGAAGCTTGTAGCTATCATTTCCGCTAGCCTCTTCGGGTTGGAAGAATTTCGATCTATGCCCTTCCAAGAAAGATTGGGCTGTAACTTGCTTGTAGGTAAGATCTGCATTAGCTTCTACAATGTTAGTACCATGCCCAAGCAGAGTGTCTACACCAGAGCTATAAGTAGAAAGTCCAAACTCTGATACCAACATATTAAAGCCAACACCAGAACCTTCAGACCATCCAACTTGAATACCCGCTGTATCCGCAGCGTCTATTTGAATCTTACGGAACGGCGCAGAGCTAGCCCTCAACGTTGTCCACTGACCCTCGTACGCCTCATTATCAGTATATAATTTAAGGCCACTACTATTATTATCATTGTAAGTAAGTATTACAGATAATGGATACTGATATCCACTATACATAACGTCGTCTTGTATTGTTATAACATTGTTGTCAATGTCTTTCGCGTAAGCTGCTAATTTACCGTCTTTGTATCCAAGGGCGAAGTCCATCTTGTTGGGAGTGTGCCACTTAGACAGCAAGACTCCCGAATTAAAGAGGTTATACCCTACTCCTGAAACTATTGCGTCCGGCGTAAATCTAAGAAACGCTGAAAATCCACCAGAGGTGTCTATAATTGAATCTGCTGGTTGAATGTCTATATGTTTTCCGCCGCCCTGACCTGAGACTCTGACAACACTATCAAAAGCGTCGGCTATTCTACCGTACAGAGGATTCCCTTGGAATGTAACTCCCATATCAGCACCACCAGAAAGGGCGGTCCAGTCAGACGTTTGGTAGTCTCCGCTATATCCGGGTAGCTCATTAGTAAACAAGTTGCCGCTAGTAAATCTCCAACCAACGTTTTTATAAAAACTTGTTTCCATGTCGGCTGTTAGGTTAACTTCTATACCATCATTGCCAAGCCCCGCTATTTCAGAGGCATAGAAACTGCCATCTCTCTTGCTGAAGTTATAGAATCCATTTACAAACGGATAATCTAGGTGCGGATTTTCAAAGCCAAAGCCAAACATATCTGGATCAAACGGCCCTTTGACAACACCTTTCATCCCTCTCCATCTTCTAGAATAGTTAGTTTTTATACTAGAAGGAGTGTTATAAGTATGAGGGATATTTGTTATTGTAGAAAGTGGACCATATCCAGATCCAGCATTTAATATGTTGTCATTAGACTGTCTGGTGGTTGGGAATAGTTTTCCTTCAGATCTTTCATCTGATATCTTAGCGTAACATTCTCCACCAGTAACTCCAAGCTTAAGGGCTACTTGAGGGGCGTATCTTACAAGGAGATGGGCGCTAGCAATAGAGGCTCCACTAGGAAGCGGGTATATGTCTAGATACAGATTCTCTAACATAGAGCTAACACTGTGGTTTCTAGACAACCCAAGCTCTACATCGTCTCCGTATATTTTTAAAGGTATTTCATAATCTGCCCAGTCAGTCGTGTTAACCAGCGGATAAGTTGCTAACGAGTAGTGATCGCCGCCTAGATTTCCGCTTGTCTCTAAGTACTTTTCTCGTTCTGACAGGCTGGTTGTAGACATTCCTAAGTCGTCGTCGTTATCGAAGTAACCAGACGTAGCAGGCTGACCACCTTGACTCAGGTAATATTCGTCGTTGACTTGAACTGACGGAGGGGTTTGCAAGAATCCGCTAGGAGCTTTTGTTATATTTAGTAGGTGATCGTCACTCCATCCCACAATATCTAGCGAGTAATCACGAGAGCCTGCTGCTTTCTTAGCTTTTACTTTTAGCGTTATAGACTCTATAGTTAAGAAGTTATTGTCGAATCCTGCTATGGATTTTCCTTCTGTATTAAACGCTCCGCTAGGATGATACCATCCGCCGCTTGCAGAACCCGTGCTTTGATCAAATGCGCTATTGAACGCGCCCTTGACTATCTCATTAACGGGGCCATGACCATAACCAAACTTCATGATGATCTTGCCGGAATCAAAATGAGGCCCAGTGCTGTGAAGCTCTGCGTAGTCTAGAGTGTTGTCAACCTGTAACGCTTTGACTATTTGTTCTGATCCGCACACGTCTAAGTTGTTGCCAAGGATAGATGAATTACTATTCTTATGATGCCAAACGCTGCTGACAGATGGGAAGATTCCGCTATTGCTTGTATCAGCTAAAGCAAAGAAGGAGGGAAGTATTTTCTTCTCTAACCTTCTACCTTTGCTTGGAACGTCCAGAAACAGTTTAAAGTAGTCTTCTCTTCTTGGACCTGTAAGATTACTTAACCAATCCCCACCGCTATTGCAAATCTCTATAGCAGAAATTCTTAAACCCTTAGTTGGGTTTATCATGGACTGATCCTGTGTTGACAAAGGAGATCCATCTAACGCCAAGTAATCACCGCTAGTAGCAACGGTTGTGTGCATTACGTAATCTTCTTCAAACCCGTCAGCAAATCCGGGATCAAAGGCGTCGTCTCTAGGTGTTACTTTTACATCAAAAGATAATAGATAACCAGCAATGTTGTGAGTGTGGGGAGAGCTTCTTCTTTCCCAATCATTTTTATCAGTAAATTCATTAACGGTTGGAGCTAAAGAATATGTTGAATAGTTAACATGTGTGCTTTGATTATCATAGTCTACATCTCCAAGTATATCTATATCTTGGTATTTAACCATTACATTTCCGGAGGGGTCGGAAAAAGTGATATTCTTGATTGTATAAAGCGGGGCTATTTTAGATTCATAGTTGGCCATAGGAGCAGAAGCTCTGATCCTGAGCCTAGTAGTGTCTGGTCTGATATGAAAATTTGTTAATTGACTTTTATACTGAAAATTACCCTCTGTATGGAAAGATCTAGGGGTAATCCAGCTTTCAGCGTCATCGGCTATTACAGACCCTTGACCAAGATGAAGATGGTAATCGTCTCCAACTATTACTCCCTCGTCTATAAACGTATAGAGATTGCCAGATTGATTTTGTGGTCCAACAAAAGTGCCCATTGACGAATCGACAGGTAAATCACCGCTAGGATAAAGTTTCTCTACGCAATTATAATTACCGAAATTACCACGAAGCTTGTCTAAGAATGTTGGCGAGAGAACACCAACCGCTTCTACTTTTTGGTTCAAGCTATACTGGGCGGTCATTACACCGCTATGAATTGTAGCAACAGCCTCTGTAGACCCTCGTACGTGAGCTATGGCGCTAAGTTTACTTTTCCGGATAGTACCTATACCTATCATGGCCTTAGACTTAATGCCACGACATGTATTCATAACAGGGTTAGACTGAATAGTATACTGCAATTTACCTTTACATGCATATCCAGTCAGAGAATCGCAGATAGTCAAAAGAGGGGGTGAAGGTGCGGTTTCTTCTACTTCAAGCTCTCTTACTTTAACCCCGTTAGAAGTGTACTCGTCGTGATACTTTACTACCCTGTAGCTATAGTCTACAGAAGAATATGTTAGAACGACGGTGTCTCCAGTTCTAGGCGGCACTTCCCATGATTGAGAAGGAATAACGTATAACTTATATATTGGCCCTTCCGTATCGACTTTCAAAGAAGTTCCAACGGGAGGATGAGCACGATATCTAAACTGTTTTTCTAAACCCGTCTTTATTGAAGAAAGCTTGCCATACCCATAGGATCTAGAGCTTCTAAGGCTAGAAGCGCCATTTATCTTGGCTTTAAAAACACCTCCAGCCGCAGACACGTTCTTAGCAGAAGTATTCTTTACGCACAAGCATTCTAGATTTTTAACATTTGCGTTTGGGTTAGACATTTATTATCCTTGAAGTCCTTATGGAAGTACAGCGGGAGATTTAACAGAGTCACCCGATATATTCGTTTTATATTTAGGAATTTCCTCAGCAACCGCATCTAGGGTGGCGGCTGCTATTTTGTCGTCTATAACTTTTAATATGTTATCATTAAGAAGTCTTACGTTTACGTCTATTGGCTTGTTGATTGACACGTCTAGTTGCATACTTGAGAGGGAAGTAACAGCGCTGGCAAAACCATCAAATATAGATTTTAAGTTGGGTAGGTTATCAGTAAAGCTACCCATGCTTTGAACTAAGTCTCCAAACATATAGTATCCAACCTGACCACCTCCGGACATGGCTGCTGGCCCTGCTGGTCCAGCGTTGACAGTAGCTCCGTTTCCATTCATAGCTCTTAGCATTTGTAGGTTGTTTCCTCTTTGTACTGCTGCTCTGTTGACAACAAACTCTCCGGGTGTTAACATCGCAGGTACTGTATCTGTACCTCTTGGTATGAACATTCCACGGCTTGCATAAACCATTCCGCCTTTGGCCATCGCACCAAGTCCCAAACCAGCGTCTGCACGTTCTTGTGCTCTACCTGCTTTCTCCATTTCATTTTTGAATATTATATTAGCATTTTCAATTGCCATCTCTGCGGTCGCCACTTCCATCTTGGCACTCTCTGCCAACAGGTTGCTAACTTGCCCACCGGCGGCAGCTAAAGCTTGACCCTGATTTCTTAATGAATTTAATTCGCCTGTTGTTCCTGTGAGAACTTGGCCTGCTCTGTCATCTAAACCAGCGGCATTGGCAGCAATCTCTCCAGCTCGTTGTAGAACTGAAGCGTCCGCACCTTCTGCTTTTAATTGTTTAAGTGCTTGCCCCATATCCTGCACGCTAAACATAGAAGCTAAATCAGCATCTCCGGATCGTAAAGCGTCAGCAGCTCCAGCCGCGCCCTGACCATCTATAAACCCTGCAACGTTTCCAGACATTAGGGCATCAATAGAGGATTGTTCTGCTGCGTTTCTTTTCTCAATAACGGCTATTTGATCTTTGGTAGCTTGAATTTGTGACTGAATAAAACCAACCAAGCTTTTGATTGAAGCATTAGTTTCTTTGATTCTGTCCGCATCAACACCTTGAACATCTGCAAAGCCGCCAGTCGCTCTGTCAACCTGCTGCTGATTCATTCTGGATTGAATATTTGCTGCTACGCTTTGTATGTCGGATACGCTTCCGGTTTTTAGCTCTTTTACTCCAGCATCTCTAGCCCCAATATTAAATTTGGCTAAATTCGCAGAAAGTTTTTGATCTGAAGTAAGTTTAGATCCACCAAATTCTTCAAAGGTTTTAGCAAACTTTAATTGTGCGTCAATAACTTGTCGTTGCGTATCTATATATGCTAGTTCTGCTTGTCTTCTTTGAGCAGTAAGTTTAAGGATGGTTTGCTCATGTTGTAACAAGGCTTTTGCGGCCTTAAGAGCGCCGTCTCTCATTGGCCCAAGGCCAGCACTTATTTGAGCAATAACATCGCTGGCGTCTTTGCCTCTGATGTCTCCCATGCCAGATATCTGGCCTTGAATGGCGGATCTTATGTCTGCATCTTGTACACCTGCCAATAGTGCAGATTCCAGCCTGCTCTTGGCAGCATTTTCGCTTCCCGTACTAATATCTAAACCGCTGACTCTACCTTGTATAGAGGCCATGAAA
>CETY01037885.1_pt1 | contig 24200 bp, 13 predicted proteins | sample 361551 | NCBI WGS metagenome assembly CETY01 (sample SAMEA2623135, study PRJEB7988) | marine metagenome | biome: marine biome (ENVO:00000447); feature: deep chlorophyll maximum layer (ENVO:xxxxxxxx); material: "saline water (ENVO:00002010), including plankton (ENVO:xxxxxxxx)" | depth 45 m | reverse complement strand
TTTTTTTGTCATTTTACGAAGTTGTTTTCTTGATTTTTTCTTAGTATATTGCTTTTTAGCTTTATTCTGTTTTTTTGAATTCGATTTTTTTGGAATCGTTTTTTTCGATTTCATTATATATTAAATATATTAAAATCATAGCATAAAAGTAGATAAATATAGATTTATCCTTTTGCTATTGTTATAACAACAAAAAAATATAGATAATCATTAAATATATGTTGACCGGATATTATTATGATCCAAAACATGGTGGATGTTTAAGAAAAATAAGCAAAATAGATGAGAATAGTTTTAAAATAATTGGTGCATATGGAAATGATGAACCAAATACAAATAAGAAATGGACTGCAATTATGAAAAAAACAAAAAAAAGAGATGAATATTTGGTAGATTTTTCAGGTAAAAAACATGTAAATCATGGTTCATATATTAGTAAATGGGTAAATAAGGATAGAGTTTTAAAATGGGAGGATGGTAATACATGGGTGTTAATGTATGATTGGTATTTAAAATAAGATTATAGTTGGTAATATATTTAGTTTTAAAAACTACCACTCACTATTGATTTCAAAAGCATTATCAGTAAAAGTAGACATACCTTCTGGGAATGATGTATTAGAATCTTGGAATGAATAAACGCCAGTAGGATGATTTGGGAAAGATGCTTGCGTTGATAAATTAATTGAGTTTGAAGACATTCCATTGTTAAATGGATTTTCTCTTACATTTGGTAACACATTTTTCATTGGATTAGGAATATCAATAGAAGTATCTGTTGCTGCAATATCGGGTTTTTGTAAATCTTCTTCGATATGTTTACCTTCTTGAGAGTATACAATTTTAATATCTTGAACAGGTCTGTCATTGAAATCAACAGGTGTTGTACCAATATTTTTTACATGTTCCATACCAGATATAACCTTTCCAAAAACAACATGTTTTCCATCTAAATGTGGTGCTGGAGCTAATGTAATAAAAAATTGTGATAAATTAGTATTTGGTCCGGAATTAGCCATAGATAAAAGTCCTTCAGAGTCATGTTTTAATGTAAACTCTTCATCATTAAATGGTTCACCATAAATGGATATACCACCTTCACCATTTTTCTTATTAATATCTCCTCCTTGTATCATAAAATTGTTAATAACTCTATGAAATGGAACACCCGCATACGCATTTTCTTTACAAAGTTGGTAAAAATTTTCGACTGTTTTAGGAGCGATTGAAGTAAATAATTCGATAACAATCCGAGATTTTCTATCAATTGCCATAAAGTCTTCTTGTAAAACATCAATAGTTACGTATTTGTTTGATTCATAATCTTCTATAATTAGTTTTGACGATTTTTTCTGTGTTTTTTTGTTAACTTGTTTTTCTACATCATTTGCAATAAACAATGCAATATATCCGACACATAATGATATTACAGCAAATAAGAGAGCAATTTCCAAAATATCTTCCATAACTCAATACAATATTTTAATGTTGTAATATAGTATAAAATGGCGAAAAAAGGAGTTAAAAAAACTTTACGTGTAAAAAGACGTCCTGGATTAGTAAAAAAATTCAAAAAAATTGGTAAATCTTTGAAAAAAACTTTTAAGAAGACTACTTCTAAGGGTAAAAAAATGTTGCGTCTTGGTGGTATGCCAAAAAATTATTATGGAGGACCTGTAAATAAGAATTTACAAAGTAAATCAAATTTACCAAAACTGTGTAAAACTCCAGTAAATGGCTTAATAAAACAAACATGTTTGTTACCAAATAAACCAAGTTTTAAGTAAATGTTTTCATTTTTCAATTTTTGGTTTAATATAAGTATTTACTAATTCTTGACCAACAGAAACGCTTGCATCATGTTGAGATAATGAACCATTTTTTACTGCCATATGTGCATTAAGTATTTTATTTAGCATAGTATCATCACAATCAGGATTGGTAACCATATTGAATGAATGTTCAAATTTATCACAAAATTTTGAATATTTTTTTTGTAACAAATCTTTAGAAATATTGTTATCTCTAAAATCCTTTCTAATTTTTAACATTTCAACCAAATCCTCCTTTTCCATAAAGATACATAGATTAAATAAATTTAGATTTATACTCAAATTATTTTGTTGGAGCTGAACATACTGGACTTGTCTTTTCACAAAGAGGTGCGCCAGTATTTGGTGGTAATCCTAATCTAGGATCAATTGGTTTTGGTATAAGTGGTCTATGATTGTCTTTTACAACAATTCTATTAGCTACATTGTTATCAAAAGGCATAAGTACATTATCTTGTGGATTTTGACATAAATATTCCCAACGATCAAAACCGGTACCTCTTAAATTTGAGGCAGGGTCTGAATCTCTTGATTCAATTGTATGTGGAAAACAATCTGGGAAATGAGTTAATCCTTCACTTCTAGAACTATTTGATTTGGATGGATTCTCATAAGCTTCCACTGTTTTTCCATTTCTTAATCCAGGATTAATTTTTGATGCATTTGATGGTATATTACCTTTATATAGTACATCAGTTGGGCATTTTGATGCGGGTCGACTTAAAGTTAATAATTCAGATTCAGTATCAATTAACGGTACATTACGATTAATACTATTTCCTGCATTTTGAAGCCTAACTGTAGGAGCAGAAGGATAACAATAGTCACAACTTGGCGGAGGTGTGCCTAACATATAACTTCCAGGTCCTGTAGATTCATATACTGTTTGCTTATATTGGCACATGTCAAAGTTCAAACGATTGAAGCTCATACTCCAATTGGATATTTTTTTTTAGAGAACTATAAAAAGTCCAATAAAACAAAAAAATATTGTATAAAAAACATAATTACAAAGGGTTTTGCATTTTTTGCCTTGGTGGCATGCATGGTAAGTTTTGACCCGGTGGTAATGGTACAGGTTCATACCTGATCATTTGACACGGTGGTAAATGTAATTTATTTGTGTCAATTACTAATCCATTTTTAACACCATCTTTTGGAATAACAATTTTACCATCATTTTTTGGTATCCAATTGTTTTTTTGTAATTGACATCTTGTATTATATCTTGTTAATCCACGTAAATCAGTTTCTAAATCAACAAGATTACCTCTAACAATACTAACTGAATTTCCTCCTAATATACCAAGTTCTGGGCGACAAGGTTCTTCTTGATAATGTTTTGTAGGATCCAGTATATATGTTAATTGGTCGCATTGCTTTGACATTTCTTTTTGATAAGCACATGTATCATAAATTAGCCGATTCGAGCTCATTAATTATAACAATGATAATATAATTTTATAAAGATTCAAAAATCTTTGGATATTTAAGAAGTTCTTTGTAACATTTACCGATTGTTACTTGGGATGTATTAGCGACTTTAGCAATATCAGCCCTTGGTATTTCAGTTTCCATATCAAGAATAGTTGTTGCCATATAAATAGATGCCGCAGCTATAGATACTGGTGTATTTTGACTTAATATTGCATTATCTCTACACAGCTGACAAATATCTTTAGATTTTTTTAATAATTCGTTAGAATTTTCTGATAATTTTGAGCAAAATCTAGCCAAATAATCCATCGATTGACAGTCATTCTTATATGTAATGTGCTCATTACCAGAAAGATTCCATAATTCTGTAAATTTCTTATTACCACGTGTTACCCATTTATCACTAATTTTGAAAATCTTAGCAATTTCTTGACTTGTTCTTGGAACTCCTTTCTTTTTACATGCCATAAATACACATGCCGCAATTAATCCTTTTCTCATAACTCCTCTTGCAACATATAATTCAGATACTATCGAATAATACTCATGAGCAAGTCTTATACAAACTTGTAAAATATGACCATTAAGAGAACGTAACGAAATATCTTGAAAAGTACTATTAAGACATCTTTCTTTATAAGTCATTGCCGACCAAGAATGTACTTTTTGTGTCCTGCGCATCTGATAATTTGAATTATTTGTCGACAATATTATTGTACCTTTGGAAGACTGGGGAAGTAGATTATTAATTACAGCACTACATCTTATTGTATCATGTTTTGAACCATCTGGATAAGTTCTCCATTCGGCAGTATTATCAATCATCTGTTCTACAATACTCCCACATCTATAGCATTCCCAAATATCTAACCCATGTGTTATTGTTGGAATATTACAATCTTTACATATTACTGTCTTAGTCTGGTTATTTTGTTCATTCTTTTTTTCAGTTTCTTCACAATAAATATTATTGATCATTGATGCATATTTTTCGATTTCTATATCATTCATTGTATGTCTTTCGAAAATCAAAGTTTTATTGATTCATTTTTATTATATTTTTGTTCTTATACTCTTTTTATTTTTTTTTACTAAATTTTTTACAGCCAAGTTTTTTACCTAATTTAATAGCTTTTTTGCTAATTTTTTTAAATGAATAAGGTTTTTTTTTCCTAGTAAAATTTTTTTCTCTTTTATTGACTTTTTCTAGTCTTTTTGATGCTTTTATTTCAGAAACATCTGCCCAAAATTTTGAAGCAATTATACCTTTACAATCAAAGTTACCATTTCTATCACACACTGGATACTTTAATTCATCTGGTTTAAGAAAACACTTTTTTCCAAAATTGGAAATCAATGCTTTTCTTTCTTCTTTAGTATGTGGTTTGTTATATTTCCATCCAGATGCGGATAAAGATTTTTTATTATTAACAACAACCATTATTAAAGTTAGTGAATATATTTTGATTTAATACATAAGAAATTGTGTATTATACGTAAGATTGTAGTCAATGTAATCTACAATTTGAATTAAGACATTAATATTAAATTATACTATGGAAACTAATCATATATATAAACCATGGATACCAAAAAATTCATATGAAACAAAGAAACATCCATCTGGTGTATATGAAAGCGATCATATGAATTCAGTAGAACTTCCAGAAATAACTATTAATTTAAAATTAAAACCATATTCAAGTGATTTTGAAAATTCTATATCAGATGTTCAAATGGAAGCAATAGCTTATGCTATTAATACAATGTATGACGAACAATCTATTAAAAACTATAGTCGTGGATTTTTTTTGGGTGATGGAACTGGTGTTGGAAAAAGTCGTTCTATTGCAGGAATATTGTGCGAATTGTGGAACATAGAACCTATTAAATATAGAGCAGTTTGGATAAGTTTAAACAAGAATTTAGAATATGATGCTCATAACGAATATAAACTTGTTAAAAGTTTAGGAAATGATAGTGCTCCTTGGTTAACATTAAAAGATGTTAAAAATGACAAAAATGGAATATTATTTTCAACATATGGTTCTTTAATTAGAACTGAAACTTCAAATATTGTTTATGAATGGCTTAGAAATAGTGAAAATGTTACAATTATATTTGATGAAGCGCATATGGCTAAAAATTCTAAATCTTTGACAGGAAAGATGGTATTAGAAATTCAAAATTTAAATGTTAATCCAAAAATAGTATATAGTACAGCAACTGCAGCAAGTGATGTTAGACAAATGCATTATATGACTCGGTTAGGTTTATGGACTGGAGAACATAATTTATTTGTAAAAATGTTAGAATCTTATGGTTCTTGTGCAATGGAAATGACTGCTTTACAATTAAAACATTCTGGAAAATTAGTTAGTCGTCAATTAGGTTTTGATGGAATAGATGTTTTTCTTAAAACATATGAACTAAATCAAGAAGAAAAAAATTATTATGATACATTAACATTAGCTTGGAAGAATTCGAATTGTTTAAATGGTATAGATAATCAAAATTTCTTTCAATATTTAATAACCAGTTTCAAAGTCAGTTTAGCTATTAATGAAATACAAAATTCATTGAATAAGGGAGAGTCAGTAGTAATAGGTTTACAAACAACTGGCGAATCTTGTTATAGACGAAATGATTCAACAGTATCTGTTTTTTCGTGTATTCGTGATTTATTTCAAAGATATGAATTAAATATTTCTGATCTTAGTTTTACTAAAAATCCTATAGATATTATAATAGAAAAATTTGGAATAAACAATGTTGCTGAAATATCTGGTCGTAAAGTTAGACCCATTACACAAAATGATGGTACTATCAAAATGGAAAAATTACCATCTTTGAAATCAGAGTTGGAAAATTTTCAGAAAGATAGAAAAAGAATAGTAATAATAACAAAATGTGGTAGTTCTGGTATATCTTTACATAGTGATAAGTATAATCAAATTGCTGGTAATAAAAGACATCATATAATATTGGAACCTCCTCGTTCTGCTGAATTATTAATACAACAGTTTGGTAGAACAAATAGAACAAATTCAAATCATCCTCCAAAATATACCATTATTGTAACAAATATACCCGCAGAGTTTCGTTTCTTTTATGGGATTACTTCTAAACTAGAAAAATTAGGTGCTTTAACAAGGGGTGATAGAAGAGCATCATTATTAAACAATTTGAACTTTGAAGGATGTTCCAATATAACTACTAAAGGTTATAGGTCTTTTATTTTAGAAATTAATATTCATATTTCTAATAATTGGTATAAGAAACAAAACCACTTAAATTCTCAAAATAATAATGTTTCAAAATTAATATTGGGTTTATATTCGAATGATTATATTTTAAATTATGAAGATAGAGCCACTATTTTCTTCACAAAAATTCTACATAATTTAAATAATTATATTCTTGGAATATACATTTTTGAATCATATAATAATTCTTATGAACCATCTATGTTAAGATGGAACTCAGATACATGGTCTCATATTTGGCGGGAAATAGCACGTGGTATTCCATTTAGACTAACAGATATTTCATTGGCTTGTATTTTAAAGGCTTTATGGAATGTAATGCCAGATTATTTACCAGAAACAAAACATTTATTTAAAAATTTAACACAATGGTTTCCTAATAATAATCATCTTCATAGCAAACAAGTAAAAGATACAGTAAAGACTATACTTTTGTGTCAAATGAGACCAGAATGTATTAATACATTAGGCTCTTTACCAACACATTTAATCCATAATATAATTCCATGGTTAATTCCAAGAAATGATGTATATAGATTAAGTCAAAATGACATGATTAATTGTTTTGGAAACGGAAGTCCAAAATATATTCAAAATAATGGTATAAAGCATTTTTTAAACAAGTTATTAGAATTTCCTATTCGTATTCAAAAAATATTTTTCCCTATTTTTCGATATCATACTTCTGTTAATAATGGTATTTCTTCAAACAGTATAAAAGATGTAAAAAAATATGTTTTAGGTTCTAATCGTCATTCTTATACGATAAAATATACGGGTTTTGAAAATATTGGAAATAATTATGAATTACATGTTGAAGCTGAACCCTTTGATTCATTTGATGATCACAAAAAAAGATTTAAGTCTTGGAAAAAAAGAATAATTAATTATGTACGTTTTAAGAGTCATGTTAATAAATTTGGAATACTTATTTATGCATTAGACCAAAGTCGGTGGTATTGTGAGTTATGGTATCCAGGACACATAATTCCAGCACGGTGTTTCATGAAATATCAATGGGAACAAGAAATGAAAAATTATCAAGTTCTTCATCTTTCTGAACCTGACTGGATTAATTCTTTAATTCGTTCTTACAGCTATCAAGAAAGAATTTCTAAAAAATTTAATAATATTTTAGTATTTGCTGTTAATGATGCTATTAATCGTTGGCAAGTATCAACTGGAAAGTTATTAAAAGTCAATAATACAGGAGTATGTAAAGATTTTATAGGTCTTTTGATTAAGAAAAGAAAAGTTCATGAAATTTATGAAATGAGTGATGGTCCATTAAGAATAACTCGCAAAAGATTAGAAAACCAATAACAATTTATTTAGATAAAGTATTGATCAACTAAATTAGAATAAGTATATTTTTTTCTTAAAATATTATATAATGGGAATTAAGAAAAAAATTAAGAATTTTTTAAATATATCCTCAAAAAAGAAAAATTTAATTGCTGAGAATCTTGAAGAAGCTACATGGGAAAATACAAATCCATTTGTACCAAAAGTAACCTACGGTAGAGTCATAAAATGTTATGATGTTGATACTTGTACAATTGTGTCAAAACCTTATGATAATGAGCCAATATTTAGATTTAATCTTCGTCTTTCTGGTATAGATGGTCCAGAAATACGTTCAAAAGACCCAGGTGAAAAACAAGCCGCAAATATGGCCAAAATGTTGTTAACTGATAAAATTTTAGATAAATATGTAGTTTTAACAAATGTTAGTTCTGACAAATATGGACGCTTATTATGTAAAATATGGTTAGATAATGTATGTATTAATGATTGGCTTTTAGAAAAAAAAGTTGTTGTTCCATATGACGGAGGTACAAAAAAATGTCCCGACGATTGGTTGGCATATATTATCAAATTTTGTCCCGATTTTATTGAAGCCTAATGTGTCGTTAGCCGCTCTGCGGCGTCGCACCAGCAACGTAGTTGCGTCGGTGTCATGGTGATCGCTTAACAATTGATTAGCTTTATAAAACCAATTTGTTCAGAAACGTTTGTTAAGAACCATATAAGGCAACTTCGAAAGTTAAAGGAGTGTTGTATATAAAATTATATGCGATTTCATAATAGCCATTTTATGAATGGAGGTTCAAAAGATGATACCTTATATAAAGAATTAGAATTAGATAGAAATGCTTCAAGTTTGGATATTAAAAAATCTTGGAAAAAATTAGCATTAAAACACCATCCAGATAAGGGTGGTGATTCTGAAAAGTTTACAAAATTACAAACAGCGTATGAAATATTATCAGATCCAGAAAAGAGACAGAAATATGACCAATTTGGGATGGACGGTGTTTCGGATACATCTATGAATCAAACAAATCATTCTGATATATTTGACATGTTTTTTGGTGGAAGACGTCAACATCAAAGTCAAAGACGTCGTAAGGCAAAAGACAAAGTATTTCATTTGAAGGTCACTTTAGATGATTTATATAATGGTAAGAAAAAGAAGGTTGCCATTACTCGAAAAAAAATAGTAGGAGAACCAAAAGCATGTGATGCTTGTAATGGAACTGGGCGTATAAAACAAAGAGTTGTTTTTGGTCCGGGGATGATACAAGAAATTCATCAAGGTTGTCAATATTGTTCTGGACTTGGTAAAAGCTACAAATTTGAAAATGAGAAAAAAGAGGTAACAATAGAAATAGAACCGGGTATGTCTAATGATACCAAAATACGATTTCAATCTTATGGAGATGATATACCCAATGTTGAAAATGGTGATATTGTGTTTTGTTTTGATGTACAGAAACATGATAATTTTGCAAGAAAGGGGGATAATCTTTTTGTTAAATTAACAATAACATTATCAGAAGCTTTAACTGGATGTTGTTTTGATATAAAACATCTTGATAATAGACTTATTAATATAAAATCGCATGAAAATAGTATAATTGGTTTACCAAAAAATGGTGGAATACCATTACGCTGTATTAGCAATGAAGGTATGCCAATAATACGTAAAAATGGACAAAAGGGTAAACTTATTGTGGCTTTTATTATTGAATTTCCTGTTTCAATAAACCCTACAAAACAGGAAGATTTGAAAAATATTTTACCAAAAGCAATACACAAATCTAAGCCTAATGATAATGAGCCACTTTACTTAGAGGAAGTTGACTCAAAATTATTTAATGAATTAAATAAAACTGAAAGAAGAGGAAATTATGATGATTCTTCAGACGGAATCGGTTGTGCACAAATGTAAATGATGATTCAGTACCAACTACAAATAATATTCCTTTTCTCCAGATTCATATTGCCATAAATATTTCTTATAATTTTTAATAATTTCTTGTGGTGATTTGTTCTTAACTCTCTTATATAACGCCTCGTATATATCACTTGATTGTCCTGATGTAATAATAGCTTTTATTTCATTGTTATTTAGTAATTCTATATATTTTTTATGAGCTGCATTTTTTGTTTTTGGCATATTATAATTTTCTATTTTATCGTTATTATATACTATAATAACTTTTTTTCCAGAAGCTAATTCTCTCCAAAATTTTTCTAATTTTGGATTTTTTCCCCAACCAAATAATTGTTTTGTTTTTTTCTTGTAAGTTCTTTTCTTGTAAGTTCTTTTCTTGTAAGTTCTTTTCTTAGGTTTGCCCCCAGAAATTCCCATATCTTCAAGTACAACCTCCGTCGCGTCTGCAATCCGCCGCTCCGCTTCCGCAGTCCGCATATTTGCGTCTGCAATCCGCCGCTCCGCGTCTGCAATCCGCAGCTCCACTTCCGCAGTCCGCATTTCCGCGGCGTCGCGCCTATTCCGCTCCGCGTCGATCTGGGCGTTTATTTCTGCGATTCGGACGGCGAGGCTTTCAGCCTCTGCGTTTGTCTGGGCGCCGCGATCTGCGTTATTTACTTGTCCTCGAGTATGTGTATCTCTATTTTGTAGTATCAACTTAAAAATGAATATTTTGACCTGAAGACTTTTGTATTTTCGTTGTGCTCTTATGCGTTGAGCATAAATATTTTGTTCTTCTGTAAATAAAAAACGAAGTGGACGACCAAACAATTCTGTAAAATATCCACCTATAGTATATCCGTCAATACCTTCAAGTCGGCCATATTCCTCCCAATTAAGAATCATTAGATCATACAAATCACACAAATGAGCAACATCCTTACTATTATTTAATCTGGGTGTTCTAAACCAGTTAGGATTGTCTTCGATTTCTTGCAACAAACTCCTCGCATTATCTGTTCGATTAGATTGTTCATTTGGTTCTTCATAATTATTTTGGTTTGGAAATGGAACATTGAAATCTTCAATAAATTCTAGTAAATGGTCAAGCATCCAATGCCATACTTCTTGAAATTGATTTTCCATTTGTGTGAATTCTCTATTCGCTTCTCTTATTCGTGCGCGACCTATTTCTGTTCCGTCTTCCATTGAGTATTCTCTATCTCTATGTGATCGCGTTAAATCTTCCAATGCTTGTGTCATATTAAATTCGGGTTCGAAATTATTTGTACAAATATTTGGATCTCTACATAATGGGCAACCTTTTTGGTTTGTATAACCACTACTGGTAGTACACCATTCTTTAATACATTCATGGTGAAATTTTTGATTACATTCGTGGCACATTATAGTTTCTTCTGTTTCATTTAAATCTTCATGACAAATAGGACAAATATTATCATCGGCACCTCCTACATATTTTTTCCCTTGGTCAAAAAACTCCAAGCTCATATTATATAAAATTTTTAAATTAACGATTTGTATACTTTTTGAAAAAAAAGAAAATTATAAAAATGATTACATTGCAACAAAAATAAAGCAATAAAAGTTTACAAAAAATTTGTTTTCTGGTAAAATTTGATTATGACTGATTCTAAATCATTGATTGAATTCTTAACAGAAAATAGAATAAATTGGTTTCCAATTAATTTAGAACTAAAGACTAATAAGAAAAATGTTATTAAAAAAAAGTTAAAACCTTATAATGAAAATGGAGAAATGCCGAGTTATAATGATATGTGTAACATAGAAGTTGTAGAAAAACGTCAAAAATTAGTAGATAATTATGAATATATTTGGGTAGATACACGTTTTACAAATCAAATAGATGTAGATGGTGAAATAGATCCGAATATTGATACACCATATACTTTGAGTGTATCTAAACAAAAAAGGCACTATTTTGTAAAAGGGTTTTATGGATTAATGCGAAAGCGAATCGATACTAAATGGGACAAAGTTGAATTGTTATGTGGGCAAGGTTCTTATGCAAGAAAAGATGGATTAGTTTATAATTTTGAAAAAAATATCAAAGATTATTGTGGAACTGTGGATGAAGTTTTAGTAAAAGATGGAAAACCTGCAACTAATTCTCGTCCAAGTTTAAATGATACGATTTGTTCAAGTTTGAATGAAATATTTATTACTCTTGGAAAATGGAGATCAAACTGCTATTCTTCTTCAAAGTCTATAATATTGATTCCGAATGATGACAAAACATGTCTTGTAACTCAAGATAAAAAGCATTCGTGTGTAAAATGTTTTGTAGTTTTGAGTAAAACAAGTTGTTATGTTAGATGTCATAAGTGTGGAGATCGTAAAATTGATGTGAAGAAGAATAATTCTTCTTGGAAACTAATTAGAAATTATTTTGATATGGGTACAGAAGACAATGTAACCTATGATGTAATTCAGGATTATCTTGATGACCATTGTATAGGACATGGGTTGATGAAGAAGGATGGATATATTATGGAGCCATGTAAAATAGGTGAAATTGATTCAAGTGTTGGAATTGAATTTGTAAAAAGGGCAAGATATGGGGATTTCTTGGATAAGTTGTTTAGAGAAGCTGATTCACCATATAAGAAGGCTTATAAAAAGCCAACTGCGAAGAAAAACTTAATTGAATATTTGTCAAATATTCATACAGATATTCTAATTTTAAAAAGAGATCCAAATATAATCTGTTTCAACAATGGATTTCTTAAATTGAAGCAATGGACATTTCATCGTTTTGATAAATGGGAAGAAGGTCTTGTTGCAAAAAAATATATTCCGTTTGAGTTTGAAGTAGACTGGTTAAATATGGAATGGACAGATCCAGAATTGAATTGTGAGGTTTTCGATAAAATTATTAACGATCAGCCTCAAATTTCAGGTTGTGATGATGTAAGGTTAGCATTTTATGGTCTTCTTGGTTCTTTACACTATCCAGTTGGAGGAGATCCATTAAAGGTTGCGCCTTATCTGGTTGGTACATCTGGTACTGGTAAATCAACAATTGTAAATATCATTATGAATACGTTTTCATCTGAATGTATTGGTGCTATTAATTACAAAGAAGGTACTTTTGGGAAAAGTGCATTTCTGGACCATGAAGTAATTATGGATTCAGATGCGCCAGCAAATATGATTGTGTCATTTGGAAAGACTGATTTTCAGAAGGCTGTTAGTGGTGAGACAATTGCAATTCCAATTAAAAATCAAAAACAAGAGGAACAACATAAAGTCACACAAAGAATGTTCTTTTGTTCTCAATATATGCAAGATGTACAGGATACAGGTGAAGTTATTCGTAGAATTGCTTACTTTGGATTTGAACCAGTAGAAAATACTCGTTCCGATTTAGAAGAATATTGTATAAATAATGAATTACACAAAATTTTGATGAAAATATTACTTGCCAGACGAGCCCTTATTAAAAGATATAGAAAGACTCCTTTTCATGAATGGAATATTCCTTATTTTGATTCGCGAAGAGATGATATTTTGATGGAAAATAATTATATTTATAGATTTATCTCTGAAAACAAGAATTTCAGAATCAGGAAGAAAAGGCGCTATCCTTTCCAAGATTTTGTACAACTATTTTATGATTATTATAAAGGTCAACCAAAAAGACCAAAAAAGCCAAAAACAACAGATGTAATGTTTACAAAGATGGGTTTGGCAGTGGTAAAAGATATTGAATGTAAAGATTGTGGTAGGCCATTTTCCCTACATTGTAAATGTTGTGAAGGTTATTCGCCGAATAATAAGACAATGACTTATTATATTAGGGGACTTGATTATGAGGATTTTAGTGATAAACCGACTATTTGTGATATAGACGATGATAATCTTGATCTAGTTTAGAATCTTAAATTTGTAGTCGTTTTTTGTGTATAGATTTTTTAAATGTAAAATATATTTTTTTTTGTTTCGAGAAATTAAAAAAGGCGAGTTTTTAAAAACAGTATAATAGGATATATGACTGTAAATCATTTATATCCGGTTGTGATTCCACTATCGGATATAAATTTTTCAAAAATAGATGTAGAGGTGGATTCTGCGACTTTTATAACTAGTGATTTTGCAATTTTGAATTACGGTTCTATTACTGATTTTACAATTAGTGTTAATCGTGTATCTCAATCTGTTGTAAAAAGTGTTGAAGAAACGAATATAATTCCCAATAGTCAAGGTGGTTTTTTTTATACATCTGATACTAATGGGAATTTACCCAATTTTGTAACATTAAATACAAATTATACGAATTCGACATTTCATCCGAATTTTACAAATAATACTGAAGATGATCCAAAACAATTATTACGAGGTGCTGTTTTTTGTCTTATAGTTAAGCAAATATTTAATCAAACAGATGTTGCAACTATTGATTTTACTTTACCTGAAAATAGGTATAATAATGTGTTTTTTTTTGGTGATTCAACTACAGGGGTAATATCGGATATATTATCCAAAACTTATAATGATTTAGATAAAACTATTTCTGCCTCCGTTTCATCTGGAGAATTTAATTATTGGAATGCTCGTACCATACATTCGGGTGGTTTCGAATCAGAAGAAATTTCGATGAATAATGGTGATAAATTATACATTTATTACTCAATATCCTTGAATTTCGTAAGTAATGGTGATAATACATTTCAAGATACAACACTAAACAGTAGTTTTGTGTTAAGTTGGACTTTATACAAAACTGGAGATGAGGGTGATATTGATAGTGTTTTAGGTCCTTTAGAGGGTATGACTGTTAGAGCATATCCAGTATCAAATGGAGATGTTAGTGATACACCATATGATCCATATCTTGTATCTAATACAAGAGGGAGAATTAGTGTTCATCCCGCATGGGGTTTACAAGTTGGTGATAAATTTGTAGCTAAATCCGAGAATGAGGGGGGAGCAAAAGATACTACATTACAAGGGGATGATTTTGATTCGGCACCGTCGATGTCTTTATCTGCCTTTTTTACATATAATGGTCCAGGAGAAACTCTTTATATGACTCCCTTGACATCTGTTATATACTCAATGCTTGAAGATTCAAGTGGTGGATTTTCAACTGATAAATTAAATACTGTCAAACAGCAAGTGTCTAGTGCTTTTGGTTTGTCAGAAGATGATATTTACAAAAATCATAATGATACTGGAAATGATAATTTGTTAAATTTTACAATGCAGTTTAGTGCAGCAGTTAGTGCAATTAATGATGCTACAACTGATGACAGTCAGACTGTATCCACAAAAGTTGATAAAAACGTTTTTAAAGGATTTACAGATATGATTAAAACTAATTCTGAATCTGGTGGTGGTGTTATTGATTTAGCAAATGATACCAATATTGGTGATATAATTGAAAAAGCCGCCGTCAGAAAATATGGTGCAAATGTTGATAAAACTAAATATAATACTGCATCTAAGCGAGCGGCTACGAGAATGTTTGTAAATAGAAATAAAAATTTAGATACAACTGGATTGTCGATAAAAGAAAAAAGGCTAAAGCGAATTCGTATGAAAAAACTTCAAGCAAAAATTCTAAGACATGGTAATCGTTTAAAGGATGTAACAGAATCACAGATTGACACCACAGATTCTACCATGGCAGACCCAGTAATGACGGCAGTTGATGATGAACCTGAACCTGAACCTGAACCAGAGCCACAACCAGAGCCTGAACCAGAAACAGTCTCAACAATAAGAGGTTCATCAATAGGATTAACAATTGTTCCCCTCTCAGTATTTGAAGATAAAATAGAAATAAGTTCAACATCTACAGTATTTACAAGTGGTACTAAGCAAGATGCATATAATACATATAATAAAGATAATGTGAAGGATATTAACAATCTTAATAATCATTGGGTTGCGAATACAAATGAAGGTGCACCTGGGTCTATCTTTATTGGATTAAGATTTTTAGAAGAAACTTCTGTTTTTGGTATAAAAATCACATACAATATATTTAATAGAGCTTCTGGATTATATAAAATATATGCAACTGATGTTGATAATCCAGATGAAAACACAATAGGAAGTGCATGGACATTTGTTGGTTCCTATATACTAAAGGGAGGGGGTAGTTATGCCCGATTATATAGTACTACATTTAGAGCTTTTAGTTTTGGAAATAACGATGGTTATAATTTAACTGGAATAAAAATAGTAATTGATAAACCACCGCTTGTTTTTAATGCTCCTGGTATTACTGGAATTACTGTATTTAGTACAGAAAATATTCAACCCGAACCACAACCCGAACCTGAACCGGCTGAAGAGAATATTCAAAATTTGATTCAAGGCAGACCAGGTGTTTGGTGGGAATCTAACACTGTTCAAATGACTATTCCCTATACTTTTAATGACATTTCACATGACGATTATGATAAATTAGGACTTGGACTTGGAAATTATAATTTAATTGGAGTAACAAATGCTCGTCCAATTGGTTTTATGGTTAAAGACAGAACCAAGTTTCGTGTAACAGCTGGTATAAAAATTGGAACAAGATTTATACACGGCGAATATATTGACTATTATTTTGGAAATATTTCTTTTTCAGTTCTCGGAGATTTTGGATCAATGAGTTATCTTGATTTTTTCTATGGATTCTCTGGTGGCGGATATAATAGACTATTATATACACTTGGAGCTCCAGTATATGAACCTGAACCAGAACCCGAACCTGAACCTGAACCAGCTCCTGAACCAGAATCTCAACCTGAACCTGAACCTCCTGAGCCAGAACCTGAACCTGAACCTGAGTCAGAACCATCTCCAGAGCCACAACCGGAACCGGAACCCGAACCTGAAAGTGGTACTACTGAAATTCTTCCAGTAGCATATGCATATGTTACTTCTCTTAATTATAATGCAGCAAATGCAAATGAACGTAAAGGAGTTAACGTATCATGGGGTGCATGGAACGACTCTACAAGTGAACATGTATTTACATTTGATACTCCAATGGAAGACAATAATTATAATGTAGTCACAGATAGAGATTACGAAAGTACTAACGCTTTACATATTCATGGTAAAACTACTACCCAATTTACTGCAGAATGGGAGAATGGTAATCCGGAAGTTTGGGCTGGCAGTTTTATTGTTTACGCATCAACACCTACAAAAAGGATAAATGACGTCGACAAAGCTTCTACTGAAATTCTACCAGTAGCATATGCACACGTTAATTCTCTTAATTATAATGCGGCAAATGCAAATGAACGCAAGGGAGTTAACATATCGTGGGGTCCATGGAATGACGGAGACAGTAAACATGTCTTTACTTTTGATACAAATATGGAAGACACTAATTATAGTGTAGTTACTGATAGAAATTACGAAAGTACTAATGCTTTACATATTCATGGTAAAACTACTAGTCAATTTACTGCGGAATGGGAAAATGGTAATCCAGAAGTTTGGGCTGGTACTTTTATAGTCTATCCGTCAATACCTACAAAAACTATTGGCGGTGACTCATTTTCTATTGAAATTCTTCCAGTAGCATATGCATTCGTTAATTCTACTAATTATGATGCAGGAAATGCCAATGAACGTCACGGAGTTAACGTATCGTGGAGTGCATGGGACGACTCTACAAGCAGACATATTTTTACATTTGATACTCCGATGGACGACGATAATTATAATGTAGTCACAGATAGAAATTACGAAAGTACTAACGCTTTACATATTTTTGGAAAAACTACTACTCAATTTACTGCAGAATGGGAAAATGGTAATCCAGAAGTTTGGGCAGGTACTTTTATTGTTTACGCATCAACACCTACAAAAGGTATGGGCTCAAATAGACCACCAGAACCAGAACCAGAACCTGCTCCAGAGCCAGAATCTCAACCTGAACCAGAACCAGAATCTGCTCCAGAGCCAGAATCTCAACCTGAGCCTGAACCCGAACCTGCACCAGAAATTGAACCAGAAAGTCCGTATGGACCGGCTTATGAGTATATAGATAACATAGTTGCTCATTTCGATGGTTCAGTAATTGGTAATGAATTGATTGATGTTATTGGAAATTATAATGCTACAATAAATTCGGGCAGTCCAACAACTGGAAATGTTAAGAATTATGGAAAATATGTCAATCTTTCTAATAATCACTATGTAATTAATAATCACATAAGTTCGAGTATATCTAATGCAGTAACAATAAGTGCCGCAATAAGAACAACAAATATTAATACGCAATGGCAAGGTGTATTGTCTTCATCCGGAAGAAATGTTGAGTTTTCTGTTCATAATGGTGGTGTATGGGTTTATTCAGGGTCTGATATTTTAACATTAGATTCATCACAATGGCCAATAACACCACCTGCTAACAATGAATGGTTTATATATAGTTTGATTTTTGATGGTACTAATTGTCGTATATTTATAAATGAAACAGAAATTCATAGTCAGGCACATACAACATTATGGCCCGATGCGACTGAAACTTGGATTGGTTCTTATCCTCACTATCCATCTGGAAGATTCCAAGGAGATTTAGCAAGTTTAATAATTTTTGATGCTGTTATACCAATAAATATTTTAGTAGATTCACATGGTAAAAGATCTTTTGTTAGCCCACCAGAGCCAGAACCAGAGCCAGAACCTGCACCAGAATACGAATCACATCCTGAACCAGAACCTGAGCCTGAGCCAGAGATTGCATTTTATGAAATTCTCCATGATTTCAGTACTGATTATGCATCAACAACAGGAGTATCTCTTAGAACTAAAACTGATTTAGAAAATGCAGGATGGACGATTTATTCGAATGCTCTTGTTCTTAATGGAGTCGGACAAGCAACTGCAAATGAATGGCAAGAACTATCAGATGATTTTGGAGCATTTATATGGTGGGGTGGCGACGAAGGTTATATAGCTGTAAATTTATCAACAGGTCCTTACCATGATAATGGTATTGTTAGAATTAAAATTAAACCAAACAATACAACCGACGGTAAGGCTGGCAATGTTGGTAGTTTATATATATACATAAATGCAACAATTGTAATATCTTGGCCAGAAACTTTAACGTCTACTATTGGAAGAACAATGGATACTTTTGAATTTCCCTACAATAATGGCGATGAATTGAGATTTATGGAAGATAAAACAGCGGGTGGTTTTGCGATTTACTCAATTGAAAGAAAAACGCTTGAACCAGAACCACAACCCGAACCAGAAAATCCACCAGAACCAGAATTGGAACCCGAACCAGAAATTCCACCAGAACCCGAACCTGAACCCGAACCTGAACCAAGTAATGGCGGAGTAAAAATGAATATGACTGTTAGAACCTGGCCTCCACATGATCTATGGATAACTGCTGACAATGTGTATGGTACAGCTTCGCAATACCATGTTCAGAATAATATGGTTTCGCTCGGCAACGATCCTTTTGGTCCAACTCATACCGATTTACCTGGCAATTCAATGGGAATCTATTATTCGCAGGGTGGTATGACAACTGTTACTGGACAAGAATATGGTAATGGTCTTTATGAATATAGAGCAGATAGAGGTTCCGGCACTGTGAAGCCACCTTGGGGTAGAGCTTTCTCGAAATGGATATATAGATCTGGTTCTGGTCATACTAGCTACGCCTATAGTACGAATTTTAACAGAAATACCGATAAAAGCGGAAATTATGATAATGAGCAGTCAGACAACACATTTGGTGGTCTTGGTTATGCTAAAGATAGTTATGTTGGTACTTGGGGATGGATAACATTGCCTACAAAAATTTATTTAACAGGTTTTAAATTACATGGGCAGTGGATGTCGCCATCACATGCTCATGATTTTAGAATTTATGGAAGAAATTCTACTGATAATTCAAGTCAAGCAACCAGAGTTTATACTACAGAAGCTGCAACAGATTGGGTATTAGTATATGAACATAAATCGGACATAGATGGAGAAGCTAATTATTTTAAAAATACTGATACATCCGGTAATGCTACAATAAAGACAACAGTTGTTGACAATAATAGCGACCCATTAGACGAGTTTGATGATCGAGGAATAAAATATACTGTTGCTGATGTATGTTTTGGAACTGACAAAACAAAAATGAGAAAGCCGTGTAGAAATATGGATCCAAATTTGTTATTTGATACTTATCTTATTGTTGTTAATAAGACTGTTCCTGGAAGTTCATCTTTGACGATTCAAGAATGGATTTTATATGGTCAAGAAATGGAATCAACTGAGGGACATTACAATTTTGGTTTAACGTGTGTTGATATTGATAATCCATATATATTAGTTACTGCTGAATCTGGTAATTATATTTTTACAAATACACTGAATCATACTGTATTTGATTCATTAATTCATATAGGCATTGGTACATGGTATTTATTAGATGTGCCTTCGGATCATCCAATTGGTATAGTACAAACTGGAAGTAATATTGAATATGTTGGAGTAAATGCTTATTATTCCAATAGTGGTTCCGAAACTGGAGGTTCTGCAATATCAGGAGTTAATTATTATTCCGGAAGAGTAATAATACATGTTAAAGGCAATTTTGGAACAGCAAGTTTCCATTGTCCACATCATGGTTATATGGGAGCACAAAATAAATTGAAATTTAGTGATAATCCAAGATGTACTGATGACAATCCTTCAAATCCATTTGAAGTAGTAAATATTGCTGATAATTTTCAGTTTCCACCAAGATCATCGATTACTAATCATAACAATCTTACAACTTATGGAAAAATATTCCAAGACCCAGGTACTTATCCAGAGCATAGAGACGGGCGATATGCTAAAACATACAATGTATATGGTTCTAATTATGCTGATGGTGAATATTGGATAAATGGTTATTATACTGGCAGTTGGAGTTGGCCAAGAAAGGCATTTGATGATGTATATCAACGGGATTATGGTAATCTTGGCATTTCTACTTTTTATTCAGGCAGTATATACAACTCCGATGGTACTCTTAACGAAACTAATTATGGGGCCGGAGGAGCTTACAGAGTTCAAAATATGCTGGTATCCGGAGTTTATGGAGCTGGTTTAAGAATTAAAATGCCGCATATGATTTATCCAACTGCTGTTTATATCATGTATGGATTGTTTAATAGTCATAATGATGCTATAAGAAAGGCTTCTATATATGCCTCAAATGATGGATGGAATACTCAGGTATTACTAAAGTATCAAGATGGTGGATTTACTGATGAAAATTGGGTAAATTCTTCAACTCCTCCTTATACTGGAGGATCTAAAACAATTATGCCTGATGGCGCTGTTTATCTTAATGCAATCAGAATTCCTATTTATGATCAAACATCATCAGCAACCAAAATGAAAATGTTTAATGAATTTGCTCTTGTTGTACATGAAAGTACAACTGCACATATACGTATTGAACAGTTTAAAATTATGGGTCAAAAAGCTGGAAATCCAACAACAATATGTTTCCTTGAGAATGTTCAAAAATGGCCATCATTATCTATTTATGATCATGCAGGTGGTACCCATCGTTTCCAAGATACAAAGGTTCATATTACTAATAATCCATTATTCGAGGGAGGTGGTGCAATAACAGTTAATACACAATATACACATGGGTCAGTACCTATAGGAGGAGCATTTGATGGAGCAACAAATACGCAGGTTCTTGCCTATCATGGACAAGCATATACAGCGTCTGACGGAAATGGTAATTTTGTATGGAATGATCCTTTGAACGAAATGATATCTGGCCATCCATGCCCTAATTATCTTGATGAATATCCTGGTGGATATTTATCAATCAAACTTCCAAAGAGAATATATCCCGAAAAAATAATATTGCTTCCAACAACTGGTGGTGCAGACAGTTACCCAGTATCTTTCAGATTATATGCTTCTAATGATTTATTTGTAAATTCTAAGGTTTTGTTACACGAAGAAATTGACAATACAACCTGGAAGACTAGTAATACAATAATTTGGCCAGAAAACGGTAGTTCGGTGAATGGTATGATAATAGATATTAATACTGCAAAAGATAGATACGCTGATACTTATCAATATGGTACACCTCCAACGGTTAATTATAACGAGACATATGACCTTTTTGTACTCATAGTACAAAAAGTATCACAGTCAAGTAATTTTCGTTTGGCAGAATTTGGTTTATACGGTCAACCTGTTTGTCAAGTACCAGGTACTATAACATGCCCAACGTGTTATACACCACCTCCACCACCACCGGCTTATTGGGATGGTGCAATTTGGGCATTTAACGGAGACACAGGAGTTGACAATAATAAACTTGTTGATAAAGTTGTATACAAGCCTGGATTATGGTTTGACGATATTCCAATTTCAAGTGGAACTGCTATTACAGGAACTGACCCTGTTCACGGTGATTATGTAACTCTGGGTTCAAATGGTGGAACAACACCAGACAATTGGTATGAATTACACAGTCCTGGCTTTAAAACAGTTGCAGATAATTTCACAGGCGGAACAATATCCTTCATTTGGAGGGCTCATGCAAATAATGCAGATACCGAAGCACATATTCTTCAACCACATCATCAAAATTCTGGCGGATGGGGCATTGGCCCAATTTCTACTGATAGAATAAAATGGAGGGCTGGTCATCAATTTACATATACATATGAAGCCGGCGATGTAGATGCTAATGGATGGGTATATGTTACAATTGTATATGCTGAAAACAATTCCACCTCTCATCAAACTACTGGAGGTGGTACAATGTACATAAATAATAAATTATTACTACAAGCAGACAGAGGTGGTGCTGATATTAACAACACAAGCTACTTGATTGGTAAATATAATTTCGCCGGACATGGATATAATGGAAATCAACCATCTGGTGATTTAGCATCTTTAGTAATTATGAATAAACCACTAAGTGATATTAACCTATATAAACACATTCATGAATACAATAAAGGTAATTATGGAAATTATTTAGATTCTAGTACATTCACCCCCCCGTCACCGAAGTATAGTTCACAAACTGCATATGAAGACAGACCTGCGGCGACAGAACATGTTATTCATTATTACGACGGTACAATTAAAAATGGTACTGAATTGGTAGACCATATAGGTCGTAGAAATGCTGTTGTTGTTGGAACACAAGAATCTGGAACAACTGATTATTTCACCCAAACACATCCTACAATTAAATGTCAAAATAGTTTCTATAAGATAGCTCATAGGGTTGGAGAACCCATTTTAACAAATAAGGTTACAATAAGTTTCTATTATAAAACTAGTGCATCTGGGCCACCACATGGTTGTACAGTAGTAGGGCCACTAAATGGTAATCGCATAGGTCAAAGCACTGGCGCTAAAAGTCTTCATGTATATGGTGGTTCAACACATGGTGCATCATCATATAATACAACTCGACGCGATGATGGTAGCTTAAAAGTTGATGAGTGGACTTTGATTACATTAATAATCAATAATGGCAGAGAAGATTTGTATTATAGTAATAAATATTACGGTAACTGTCATATATATGGCCAGGATGGACGTAATGTAAAATTAGATAGTAATACATATATTCCTTGGAATATAGGTGGTGAAGAAGGTCAGGCCACGCATACGGGTTCAAACTTTTTCTGTAATGGTGATATTACATCGGTTATTATTTTTGATGAAGCGTTAACAATAGAAGAGGTTATGGATGTTCAAGATTTCGCAGTTAATGTACAACCTGGGTATTATCTACAAGATCCACCGCCACCAGAACCTGAACCAGAACCAGAACCAGAACCAGAACCAGAACCAATGCCTATATTAAATGTGACTTTGAATTCAAATATTCGTGAATATCCGTCCGTCGATTTATGGCCAATAATGAAAGATGGATACGGATCCGGTTCACAAAATGCTCCACAAGCAAATTCGAATAATGGAGGAAATGACCCATACGGACCAGCATTTACTGATTTACATTCATTAGGTCAAAATGGCAGCAATATGGGCATATATTATTCTCACGGTGGAAGTGCCGACGTTTCAGGTGCAACTTACGGAAATGGTATTTATGAATTTAGGGCTGATAGAGCCAACTCTACTCACACTGTGGGCAAAGCGTTCTGGAAACATATCTATTGGAGCGGCAGTAGTGCGCGGGGTTGGGGCTATACAACTAATCACAATAGAGTTAGTGCTGGAGGAAGGTATGATGATAATCCAAATGATTCTACATTTCCGACTCTGGGATATACTAAAGATGGCTATTTAGGAAACTGGCTATGGATCATGTTGCCTAAAAAAATATATTTGACAGGTATTACTATATGTGAAATGTGGCACGCCAGCGCCGAAAATATGAACGATTTTAGAATTTATGGACGTCGTTCATCCGAT
>CETY01032295.1_pt1 | contig 24358 bp, 28 predicted proteins | sample 361551 | NCBI WGS metagenome assembly CETY01 (sample SAMEA2623135, study PRJEB7988) | marine metagenome | biome: marine biome (ENVO:00000447); feature: deep chlorophyll maximum layer (ENVO:xxxxxxxx); material: "saline water (ENVO:00002010), including plankton (ENVO:xxxxxxxx)" | depth 45 m | reverse complement strand
TTTCCTAAAAAGAAAGGATTCTTTGGAGGAATATTTGATTCAACAAACGATAACACATCAACTGAATTAGAATCTATTTCTAAGTTAGCTGGTATAAAATAATATACTACAATGAGCAAATCGCTTGATGGCGTAATAACCAAAAAAGCCAATCAACAAGAAACTTTCTCTCAAGAGCAGATTGAGGATTTATCAAAATGTATGGATCCTGAATCTGGATATCTACATTTCGCCCGTAATTTTTCATACATACAACATCCAGTGCAAGGCAAATTGTTATTTGACCCGTATGCCTATCAAGTAAGATTGTTTAACGTATATCATTCTCACCGTTTTAATGTAAACATGTTGCCAAGGCAAACAGGTAAGACTACTTGTGCTGCTATCTATCTAGCTTGGTATGCAATGTTTAATCCTGATCAAACTATCCTAATTGCTGCACACAAGTATACAGGAGCCCAAGAAATAATGCAAAGGGTACGCTATGTATACGAATGTTGTCCTGATTTTATACGTGCAGGTGTAACTAGTTATAATAAAGGTTCTATTGAATTTGAAAATGGTTCACGTATTGTTAGTGCTACTACAACTGGTAATACAGGTAGAGGTATGAGTATATCCTTGTTATATTGTGACGAGTTTGCATTTGTAAATCCAAGTATTGCAGATGAATTTTGGACATCAATATCTCCTACACTAGCAACTGGTGGTAGGGCTATCATTACAAGTACACCAAATTCAGATGAAGATACATTTGCTACTATATGGAAGCAAGCTGAACAGAAATTTGACGAGCATGGCAACGAACAAGAATTAGGTTTAAATGGATTTCACTCGTTTACCGTGCACTGGAACGAACACCCTGATCGTGACGATGAATGGCGTGATGTGGAAATGGGTAGGATTGGAGAAGAAAGATTTAGACGTGAATATGGTTGTGAGTTTTTAGTTTATGATGAAACTTTAGTTAACAGTATGGTTTTATCAAACATGCAACCATCACCTGTTGTTATGAATATGGGACAAACCCGCTGGTACGATAAAATACAAGCTGATAAAACATATGTAGTAGGTTTAGATCCAAGTATGGGTACAGGCGGAGACTATGCTGCAATACAGATAATAGAATTACCTACTTATAGGCAAATCGGAGAATGGAGGCATAATACTACTGCTATACCAGGACAAGTACGTGTCCTTAAAGATATTTGTGATTATATTGCAAGTAAAACTGCTACAGAAAACAGTATCTATTGGAGTATAGAAAATAATTCTATTGGTGAAGCAGCATTGATTGTGATAAATGATTTTGGCGAGGATAATATACCTGGTTTATTTGTTAGCGAACCTATAAGAAAAGGTCATGTAAGAAAATTTCGTAAAGGCTTTAATACCACTCATGGCTCTAAAATTACAACCTGCAGTGCGTTGAAAGTATTAATAGAGAATAATAAATTTACCATAAATTCTGGAGTCCTTATAAGCGAATTAAAAACATATGTATCTACAGGTAGTTCTTATAGGGCCAAAGTAGGAGAAACAGACGATTTAGTATCTGCTCTTTTGCTTACAATAAGAATAATAACAGTGTTAAGAGATTGGGATCCACGGATTTATAATACTTTTAAATCAATTGATGAAGCAGAAGATTATACTGCGCCAATGCCAATCTTTATATCAACAAATTATTGATAAATATTTACATGGAAAATAACATAGATATTATAGGCCAAGAGCTGTTTAACAAAATACGTAGCAGATTTCAAAATCTTACATTAGGAAACAACGAAGGTATTGTAACAAATAATCCAAGTGAAGCTAGATTTTTTGATTTTGAATACACAGAGAACAATAATGTATTAGGAAATATCAGTGTAAGTTTAGATGAAAACAATCTTGCAGTGATGTATCAACAAAATTTTCTCGAACAAGAGAACGAATCTACAAAAAAGCATTGGTTTAATTTTTTAAAAGAACTGAGATTGTTTGCTAAGAAAAGACTACTTAACTTTGATGTCAGAGACATAACTAAGAGCAATCTTACCAAACGTGATTACAAATATTTGTCTAATAATTCTGGAGACTCTAACATGACTGAATCAAAATTATACGGTACAAGTAAAACAAGCTTTCAAGATATAGGTTCTTCACGTGTGCAAATTAAGCATTCACAACCTGTAAATCAAGAATTGGCAGCTGGTCGTACCCAACATATACAAAATATCTACATAGAAACAATTGAAGGTGAACGATTTAAATATCCTTTAAAACATTTAAATGGCGCAAGGGCTATGGCACGACACATTGCAGAAGGCGGATCAATGCATGATGATTTTGGCAAACATATAGTAGAGTTAAGTCAAGAATTAAATAATCTTAGGAAATTTAAAAATTATGTTAATAGATCTAGTGTTATGGCTGAAGGTTTGTCAAAGTATAGCGACATTGTTAATGATAGGATTGTAACTGTTAAAAAAACAATAGAAAATATTCAAAAACCAAATCACTACGGTGAAATTTTAGAAAACTTTACAGTTGAAGAATTTGAATTAGTACCAGAAGATTTAGCACAGAATTGGATTGATCAACTTACAATAAAACAATTTAATGAAGAATTGCAAGATGTATTTCCTTACATTTATAAATTAATTAGTGAGAAAACAAAAGCGCAAGAATTAGGTCCTGATGATATAGCAACGGAAGATTCTCTAGCTGAGACGAACGATACTGAAGTTGCTGACGTGTTTAGTGAATTTGAAAATTGGGCAAATGGCACAGTAGAAAATGCTCTAGATCAAGAATTAGACGACGGCAATGCATTTGCGCATGCGGTAAGAAAAGCAAAAATGGATGGAAAGAAAAAAGGTGATGAGATACCTCATCCTGATGACGATCAACCAGATATTAAGATTGAGCAACAAATCCCGATAACTGAATTTATATTAAGTATGTATGATCGAGAGTCAGGACAATTTCCAAAAGGAGAAACTGCAATACTAACTGCTGTAGAAAAAGATTACGGTGAATCATATATAAATCCTGCAAAACAATTTATTGAGGCAATAAATCAAAAATTCCAAGAATTCCATGGCTACAACACTGATCAAGATAATATACTATATGACGAAGAAGATGACGTAGAAGAGTCAGGACTACAGTATTATATTGGCAAGAAAAAATACGGCAAAGATGGAATGAAAGCTCTTGCAAAAGCAGGTAGAGATGGAGCGAATAAACAAGAACTAGGTCGTCTAAAAGACAAATACGAAACTGAAGCAGCAGATATTATGAAACTCGCAGGATTAGGTTAAAGAAATGAAAAATATTATTGTACTTATTATTTTATCTTGGTTTGTTATAGGTTGTACAACACCTCATAGAGAACATAGGATGAATAGAATGCATCATCATCATGATAAGCCTTGTAATACATGGCAACATCATGATCATAACGATCAACATGGAAGTTCATACTGGCACACACACTGTATGGAAGACCATAAATAATTTTACTAAATCACAATTTTATTATTGACATTTAGTAAAAACTCGTGTAGTATAATTATGTTGTGCTACACTTTAATCACTAGGCACAGGCTATAATTTAGGCAAAGGAGAAATATATGGCAACGTTAGCAGAAATTCGATCAAAACTCAAAGAACAAGAACAAAGACAATCCGGAAATAATACAGGAGGCGATAACGCTATCTATCCTTTTTGGAATATAAAAGAAGGCGATAGTGCAGTATTGCGGTTCCTTCCTGATGGTAATAAAGATAATACTTTCTTTTGGACTGAAAGATTAATGATCAAATTACCATTTCCGGGTGTTAAGAATGAAACAGATTCTAAACCTATACAAGTACAAATTCCGTGTATGGAGATGTATGGTGATACTTGCAACATCCTTAACGAAGTAAGAGGATGGTTTAAAGATTCTAGTTTAGAAGACATGGGTCGTAAATATTGGAAAAAACGATCTTATCTATTCCAAGGATTTGTAGTTGATAATCCACTGCAAGAAGATACAACACCTGAAAATCCAATCCGTAGATTTATTATTGGGCCACAGATCTTTCAATTGATAAAACAAGCATTGATGGATCCAGATATGGAAGAACTTCCAACAGACTATACAAGTGGTATTGATTTTAGATTGAATAAAACATCAAAGGGTGGATATGCAGATTATTCAACATCTAATTGGGCTAGGAGAGAACGTCCATTAAATGATCAAGAAATGCATGCAATTAACACAAATGGCTTGTTTAATTTAAATGATTTTCTTCCTAAGAAACCGACGGATGTTGAAATTAAGATCATGCAGGAAATGTTTGAAGCTTCTGTAGATGGTGAACCGTATGATGAAGCACGTTTTTCACAGTATTTCCGTCCAGCAGGTATGTCTGCAAGGACTGGCGATCCTAACTCTACAAGTGCTCCTGCTGCGGCTGTAGTTCCACCATCTGAGACTGTTGTATCTACTCCAGTAGTAACTGAAGAGTCTACAAATACTCCAGCTGCTGAAGCTAACAACATTCTTCAAATGATTCGTTCAAGACAAACCGCAGAATAACTATTACCAATACACATGGAGTTATTCCATGTGTATCTATTAAGGACCTAAATCCATGACTAAAACATTTGATCCTAGTAAATTTAGGAGAGAATTAACAAAAAATATAAAAGGAATGAGCACAGGATTTAACGATCCTAAAGATTGGATAAGCACTGGCAATTATGCTCTTAATTATCTGATATCAGGAAATTTCCATAAAGGTATACCACTTGGTAAAGTGAGTGTGTTTGCAGGAGAATCTGGTGCTGGAAAAAGTTATATCTGTGCTGGTAATATAATTAAAGAAGCACAAAAACAAGATATCTTTGTTGTACTTGTTGATAGTGAAAATGCGTTAGATGAAATTTGGTTAAAAAATTTAGAAGTTGATACAGGTAAAGATAAACTTCTAAAACTAAACATGAGTATGATTGATGATGTTGCAAAGACAATATCAGTGTTTGTTGATGATTATAAGAATTTAGAAAACGATGATAAACCAAAAGTTTTATTTGTAGTTGATTCATTAGGTATGTTGTTGACTCCTACTGATGTAGATCAGTTTGATAGAGGCGATCTTAAAGGTGATATGGGGCGTAAGCCTAAAGCACTTACTGCACTTGTACGTAATTGTGTAAATATGTTCGGCAGTCTTAATGTTGGATTAGTAGCAACTAATCATACATACGCAAGTCAAGATATGTTTGATCCTGATGATAAGATATCAGGCGGACAAGGATTCATATATGCTAGCAGTATTGTTGTTGCTATGAAAAAACTAAAGCTTAAAGAAGATCTAGATGGAAATAAAACTTCAGAAGTAAATGGTATACGTGCAGCATGTAAAGTAATGAAAACAAGATATGCTAAACCATTTGAAGGTGTCCAGGTTAAAATTCCTTATGAGACTGGGATGAATCCTTATAGTGGGTTAGTTGATCTCTTTGAAAAACAAGGTTTGATAAAAAAAGATGGCAATCGATTATTATATGTAGATTCCCAAGGTAATGAACACAAAGAATATCGAAAAAATTGGACGGGTGAACTATTAGATATGGTAATGCAAGATTCTGTAAATTTACATGATAAGGTAAATACGCCTAGTACCCTTAGTGAAGATTTACAGGAGACTGAGAATAATGAGTGAAGAACAAATATTAGATACTTGGGCAGTATTTACTGAATACATTGATAAAAAACACCTATCTGTAGTAGCTGAACGTTTTGTCGATTTACTGGCTGACTATAATACCGAGACAAATATAATTAAAAATTGTTTAGGCAATTACCAAGAACTAGATACTGCAATTGAGTATTATCTAGATGGAGAAATACTAGACGAAGATTATTAAGGAATAAATTGGGATGGTATTCTAAAATTTCAAGAGACTTAAATGAGTTGCCAAATGCTATTCAATTCTTTGAGCATGAACTTATTTCTGCACGATCCGAATGTAAATTACATGGTAGTGTTGAGAAAGCTGCAGCAAATCTTCCTGGTATTGTTGAACATAGATTTAATCAATTACAAGAAATAGAAGCAATTTTAGAATATTTAAATATAGAACTAAAACGTCTTAGAAGTAAATTTTTTAAAAAATATCTTGAAAATTATCAACGAGCACTAAGTAGCAGAGATGTAGAGAAATATGTTGACGGTGAAGCAGATGTAGTTGATTATGAAAAAATTATAAATGAATTTGCTTTAATAAGAAACAAATGGCTTGGCGTACTTAAATCTCTTGATCAAAAACAGTGGCAAATCACAAATATTGTAAAACTTAGAGTAGCAGGCATGGAGGATGCAAGTCTTTGATAAACACATTTATCATCAGATTAGAAGAAAATGAACACTCGTGTCAAATAGCTGAAGAGTGTTTGTTACAGGCCATTAAACACGGACTTTGTCCAAAATACTACAAAGCAATTAATGGTAACAATTTTGAACATCATTATGCTATGACAGGTTTAAAGCCACAAGGCAAATTTAAAAAAGGTCGGCTAGGTGTTATTGGTTGTTTCTTTAGTCACTACTATCTATGGAAAATCTGTGTTGATCTAGATGAACCAATTATTATTTTAGAACATGACGGATATTTAACTCGGCCTATACAAGACAATATATTAGATCAATTTGACGATGTGTTAAAATTAGATAGACTAGATCCTTATAATGAACACTACGAACGAGACTTAAATGCAGAAAAATATCTACCAACCACAGTTTCATCATATACCAATAATCCAGTAAAAGTATTAAAATATGGTCTTAAAGATTATTTTAAAGGCGCATACTCTTACATAATTAAACCACATGCCGCTAAGAAAATACTAAGATATATAAAAATAAATGGACATAGACCAGCTGATCAACAAATAAATGCGACAATAGTAAAACTTCAAACAACCGTGCCTACAGTTGCTAGATTACATCCTTACTATGCTATTGGTAATAATATAGATACAGCAAGTCTAACTAAAAACTTATGATTATAACTGGTTTTAAACAAATAGTAAAAAGGAAACTTGAACAATTTGATCAAGGAGTTAGACATCATAATGACAAATATATTGCTACAAAATATGTAGCAGATAAAGAATATAACACAAATTGTTTTGTACAATTTAATATTTACAATCCATATCTCAAATATAATAGACAAGAAAAAGCTGATGCATATAAACATGTGCTGAATACACAGTTACCTTTTCTTGTATGTGAAGAAGGCGCAATGCGCCAACTACCAAATTATCGAAGATGGGGTTGGACTAGTTACAAAAATGGTATTGGAGAATTTAATAATAACCATGTAGACAATAGTCGTTGGTTAAAAATAAAAAAAGAAAACAATCTTAATTTTATTAATTGGAATAGTCCTGGAGATAATATTTTAATTATGGGACAGCTCGAAGGCGACAGTGCATTAATAGAAATGTATAATGCAGGTTATAAATCTTTTGATAATTATATTATAGATCAAATAAAAGAAATACGTAAGTACACTGATAGAAATATTGTTATACGTCCACATCCTCTTGGCACAACAAAATTATATAAAGAAGAAAAACTTATAAATGACATTTACAAAAACGTTAGTATAAGCAAAAATTTTAATTCTACAACAACACTTAATGGCGGAACAGGCTTACAAGAAGATTTTAAAAATGCATACTGTGTAGTAACTTTCAGTAGCAACAGTTGTGTAGAAGCAATTGAAAAAGGAATACCAATATTTACATTAAGTAGTACTTCCTCTGCATATGATATAGGACATAAATGTTTATCAAAAATCGAACAACTAGACTATAACATAGACATAAGTACTTGGTGTAACATGATATCATACACTATATGGAATAACGAAGAAGTTGCAAATGGTGATATGTGGCAACATTTAAGAACGATTGGACTACAAAAGAAGCAATAAATGGGTAATCGTTTAAACATCTTTTAAAAAAATAAATGACAAAACAAAATCAAGAAGATTTAAAAATTTTTGTAGGATATGATTCAAGAGAGCATATTGCTTTCCACACCTGTAAAGAAAGTATAATGACCTATGCATCAGTGCCTGTTGATATACAACCGATTAAATTAAAAGATGTAAAGAAAAATGGATTATATTGGAGAGATACAGATAAACTTTCTAGCACTGAATTTACATTTTCGAGATTTCTAGTACCTGAATTATGCGATTTTAAAGGTTGGGCATTGTTCGTTGATTGCGACTTTATTGCTCTTACTGATATAAAACAATTGTTTGATCATTGTAATGAAAAGTATGCTTTGATGTGTGCACAACATGACTACACACCAAGAAAAGGATATAAAATGGATGGTCAGATCCAACATTTGTATCCTAGGAAAAATTGGTCTAGCATGATGTTATTTAATTGTGGACATGTTTCAAATCAGATACTTACAAAGTCATTAGTGAATAATCCTAAAATTGATGGCAAATATTTACATAGATTTTCTTGGCTCCATGATAATGATATAGGAAAAATAAGTCATGAATGGAATTGGTTAGTAAATTGGTACCATGTACCAAAAGACGGTACACCTAAATTTTTACATTACACAGAAGGTGGTCCTTGGTTTGATAATTGTGCCGATTGTGCATACGCAAATGAATTTTATAAGATAGAACGTAAATATCTACATGATGAATTAACAAAAACAAAAAAGAAATTAAATGCAGCACAAGCTTCGCCCCAACTTATTGAAGACTGTAGTTATCAAGATCCGCTTTTACACACGTTAAAAGCAGTTAGCGATTCATACATCGACCCAGATGGAGAATATTATGGATTTAATACTACCAAAGCAATTACTATGGTAAATGAAACTGTCAACGTAAAAACTAGAAAAAAATATGCAAAGGTAGCTGCGATATTTAATGATGCTTTAACATACACAAAATCTACACACAAATATGATGAGTATTTACAAGCGTTTGTTTATGGATGCGGTGGTATTCTAAGCGATTGGCAAAAAGAAAAAACAAAAGGACGTCCTATTGTTATGCGAGGTGTTGGTAAAAGTACCAGAGAAGGATTACATCATTGTTGGAAAACAAAAAGAGAATATTATTATATAGACACAGGTTATTTTGGAAATGACAAAAGTAAATTAAAAGGTTATCATAGAGTTACTAAAAATAATTTACAAAACATGGGACCTATTATTGAAAGACCAGATGATAGATTATTAGATTGGAAATTTCATAAATTTAAAGAAGGTACAACTGTTCTTGTGTGTCCACCAAGTGATAATGTCATGAAATTGTTTGACCTACCAGCAAGTGATATATGGGTGCAACAAATTAAAAGAGAATTACAAACATATACTGACAGACCAATTGAAATTAGAATCAAACCGAGTAGGCCAGAAAGATTCAACGATAGCAATATGTTACCAAATATTTTACGAAAAAATGATATATATTGCCTTATTACATATAACAGTATAGCAGCACTAGAAGCATTAATGAATGGTGTACCTGCTATTACTTTAGGCCCTAATTGTGCTTCTATGTTATGCAACACTAGCTTGGCAAATATAGAATGCCTAACTTATCCCAGTAAAGATGATATGTATTCATTAATGTGTCATCTTAGCTATTGCCAATTTACAAGAAAAGAGATGATAAATGGCTTTGCTTGGAGCCATGTTCAGTGAAAGTAGTCAGTTACTCAAAGGTATTGCCAAGATTAAATAATAGTTATGAAAAAAAAACTATGTTGAAGAAATTTGTCCAAGGTGTAAACGCTGTTGGTGATACAGGAGTAATTCACGATGGATTTGATCTTATAGATGCAGATATTGGTTTAATACAGGGCTGGCAACATGAAAAAGGTAAACAATTACCACATCTTGATCTTAGGCAACGAGTGATAAACAGAACCCAAAATAGTCATGTGTGCACTTCAGATAGTAATTTATTCCTGTACGCAAATCCTGCGAATGAACCGTTGCATTATCTACGTTATAGTTTTAATGGTGTATTTCCCAATACAGGTATGTATTTTGATAGCGAACCTAATCATACAAGATGGCAACAGATATCAAAAGATCTTAATTTAAAAATCCAAGATTATAAAAAAGGAGGAGCCCATATATTGATTTGTGCACAAAGAGATAAAGGTTGGAGTATGGGAAAACTATCTTTGCTATCTTGGTTTGAATCTACATGTTTAAGAATCCGAACACATACAGATAGACCTATCCGTATTAGATTTCATCCTAAAGATAAGAACACCCGCGAATGTTGGAAATTTTTTAATTCGATTGTAAAAAAATTTAATAATACATTTATAACGGATTTAAATACCACTATAGAAAAAGATTTGTTAGATTGTTATGCAGTAGTAAATCATAACAGTAGTTCAATTGTTGGACCGATTATTTGTGGTTATAATGCATATATCACTGATCCATTACATAGTCAGTGTGCAGAAGTATCAAATCTTGATTTTTCAGAGATAGAAAATCCTATGCAGTTTGATAGGCACAGATGGTTAAATAGACTTGCAACCTTTCATTGGAATTTTGAGGAAATAGAAAACGGATCATATTGGAAACACGTAAGGAAATATATATGAATATTACTGTTGTTACTACGTTTAATCAGGAAGGATTGACACTGTATGGACAAAGGTTTTTGGATTCTTTTACAACAAGAGTTGATAATAAAATTAAATTAATATGCTATGCAGAAAATTGTAATCCAAATTTGGAAAATAAAGAGCAGATTACAATTTTAAATGCTGCAGAATCTTTACCAAAACTAAAAGCATTTAAAAAACGGTATAAAAATGTTTTATATGCTAATGGTATTCCTCCTGATCATATCAAAGCAAAGAGGCCAAAAGATTGGCACAAAGAATTTAAATGGGATGCTGTAAGATTTGCAAACAAAGTTTATGCAATATTTGAAACAGCAAATCATTGTAGCGACTGGTGTATATGGATGGATGCTGATACCTTTGTGCATAATGATTGGGCGTACAATGATTTTGCAGCTTTATTGCCAAAAGACAAATGGATTACTTATGTAGGTAGAGGTAAAACTGCTCAGACCTGGCCCGAATGTGGTTTTTATGGACTAAACCTTAATGATAGCACTTGTAGGAAATTCTTACAGGAATTCGAAGCTATGTATGAAAATGCTGAACAAGGTATATTCAAATTAGAAGAATGGCACGATAGTTATGTGTTCGGACATGTTCTAGATAAATTTAAAAAACAAAATCCAAATTATTTTGATTATACAGAAAATCTTTCTTTGGCTACTGCAAAAACTGGAGGAGGAGGCCATCCGATTATAAACTGTATTTTAGGCACATGGATTGATCATCTAAAAGGAGCAAGGAAGGCTACAAAGAAAAGTGCTAGACGAGATTTAAGTGTGTTAAGAAATGAACCATACTGGCAAAACATTTAGTTTATGGTCTAAATTTGGAGCATTGAATAGCAAACCTGTTTTTGATGCTTTTCAAATGGGCGCTAATAGGTTAGGTTATAAATGTATACATAATAGTTTATCAGCAGACGTACATGTAATTTGGAGTGTTTTATTACGTGGTCGAATGCAAGGTAATTTAGAAATATGGAATCGTGCCAAACAACAAAATAAAAACATAATTGTTTTAGAAGTTGGTGCTTTCGCAAGAGGTCATACATGGAAGATGGCTGTTAATGGAATAACCGGTTCTGCCTGTTACGGTACTTACGACATCGATGAAAGTAGGATTTCCAAACTAAAATTATCTTTAAAACCTTGGCATCACAAACAAGGTGCTATACTCATTGCAGGTCAACACAGAAGTAGTATGCAATGGGATTCACCATTGCATATGGATGCATGGGTAAACAACACCATTGTTGAAATTAGGAAATATTCAAATCAGAATATAATTATAAGACCACATCCAAGATGTCCTATAGATAAAAAACATATAAAACATCATAAAAATATCACGTTACAGCAACCTGTAAAGTTAAAAGATACTTATGATGATTATGATTTTGATTTAACAAATATTTCAACTGTTGTAAATTATTCTAGTAATCCTGGTACACTAGCAGCTATAGCAGGAGTTCCAATTTTTGTTAATAAAAAAAGTTTAGCATGGCCAGTAAGCAATCAAACATTCGAACACATTGAACAACCAATACACCCTGATAGAGAAGAATGGCTTAAAAAAATAAGCTTTACTGAATGGACAGCAGATGAAATTTCAACAGGATATCCACTTTCTAGGTTGATTTCTTATTTGTAAAGTGTTATAATATTATATAAAATATGGTATTGTTATGACAGTAGAAGATTATCTTATAATTTTAGTAGATTCACAAGAGAATAATCCTAAAATTCCTATAAAAACTGAAGACAAAAAATTGCTGTATAGTTTAGCAAATCAAGCTAAAAAGCATATTGCAATGACCGATCGTCAACACCTTTTAGCAAAAAAGAAATTATTAGAATTTAAACAAGAATGGCTAGAACTTGGTTACACAAATTTTTGCAATGATATTGATATTGTTAAACAAGAATATAGAATTATAAACAGATCTAAAACTATACAACTAGTTATTCAAACCAGTTATGAAGATTTGTTTCATGCTGCTACTGAAGTAAAAATGTTAGCTATTAGATTCCCTTTCAGTAAAAAAATGATCAAACATATTGATCTTATAAAATCATTACAACAGGGAGCTTCAGGATATAATTCTAAAACTAAAACACACTATTTGCGTTTCACAGAAAAAAATGTTTTTTGTATTGTTGATAAATTAAAAGATTGTAATTTTGAAATAGATCCAGAAATAACAGAATATTATAATAACATCAAATCTATATACGATAATTCATCATTGTTCTTACCAGGAATTTATAATTTTAAATTAAAAAATATTTCACCCAGTGCATATAATTACGCAGTAAAAAATCTAGGTTTACCAGCCAGAGAAACCATAGTAAAATATATGGATAGGAAAGATATTTTAGGATTACAACATTTTGATAAAGAAACATTACAGCAAGAATTATCATACTATGATAGACTAACAAAACAAATAGTACAACGTAAATCTAGACAAATTTTTATTAAGAATATAGATTATTCTTTAAGGAATATAATTAGAAGTTTAGTTTCTCTTGATCGTCTACCAGTATTGTTTATATTAAGAGATAAAAATTCTAAGCATTTTAAAGATATTAATGTGCGAACGCAATTGTATGATGCAAATCAAATTATACAAGAAGAACTTAAGACAACTAAGGTAAACACAAGTGTATTATTTAGATTAGATAATTCTACAGAAGAAAATATAGATTTTAATAATTATATTAAAAATCAACACCTAAATTCAAATTTTTCAACACACAATGTTGATGTCGTATATATTAATAGTACTAAATTACCAAAACCTTTACTAGAAAGTAATTGGCATCCGCAATCTGTAGTAATTTTAGATTGCTATAGATGTAGCACTCATGTACAATTGTTTACACAGGGCTGTGATTTAGTAATATATTATGATAATTTACCTCCATATTCTGTATCAAATCCAATAGAGTTAATAGAATGAAAACTTGCAAGCTAATAATAGAAGATGAAGTAAACATAAAATTAATTGGTCTTGATATTGATATACGTAGAAAAATAGCAAATAAATTAAAATTTGAAGTACCATACGCACGATACATGCCGACTTACAAACTTGGCAGATGGGATGGTAAAATTCCTTTTTTTAGTATTGGAGGTACAGGCTATGTTAACCATTTAGATACTATTTCAGAAATATTACAAAACAACAATGTAGATATTGTAGATGTAATTGATAAAAGACAAACAATAAATATTGAATTTCCTAAAATAACGTGTGATTATTGGAAGGATCAAAATGTCAAATGGCCAAGTGGACATGTGGCTGCAGGTGAGCATATAGTACTACGTGATTATCAGGTAACAGCAATCAACAATTTTTTAGAAAATCCACAATCGTTACAGGAAATAGCCACCGGTGCAGGTAAAACTATTACCACTGCCACGTTAAGTCATATTACAGAACAGTATGGTCGTAGTTTAGTAATAGTGCCAAACAAATCATTAGTCACCCAGACAGAAACAGATTATAAAAATTGTAATCTTGATGTTGGTGTTTACTTTGGTGACAGGAAGGATTTAAATAAAACACATACAATATGTACATGGCAAAGCTTAAATGTTTTAGATAAAAAAGCAAAGGATGGCACATCTATCTTAACCCTAGCTGAATTTTTAGACAATGTAAAAACAGTAATAATTGACGAAGTGCATCAAGCAAAGGCTGAAATTTTAAAAAACTTGTTGACTAAAAATCTTAAAAATGCTCCCATACGATGGGGATTAACTGGTACAATACCAAAAGAAAGTTTTGAATTTGAAGCTTTATTAAGCAGCATAGGACCAGTTATAGGAAAGATAACTGCTAAAGAATTACAAGACAAAGGAGTTCTTTCTAACTGTCATGTAAATATTTTACAATTATTAGATACACAAGTGCATAAAGATTATCAATCTGAATTAAAATATCTTGTAACTAACGACGAAAGAATTAAATATATTGCAACAACTCTTAGGAATATAAAAGAAAGTGGAAATACTCTTATACTAGTCGATAGGATAAGCGCAGGTGAAAAATTATCAGAAGCAATTCCTAATTCTATTTTTATAAATGGTGATGTTAAATTAAAAGATAGAACATCAACTTATGACGAAGTACAAGACGCAACAAATATGGTAATTATTGCTACATATGGTGTAGCGGCAGTTGGAATAAATATACCGCGTATTTTTAATTTAGTGTTGTTGGAACCTGGAAAATCATTTGTTCGGGTGATTCAATCAATTGGTAGGGGTATCCGTAAGGCAAAAGATAAAGATTTTGTACAAATATGGGATATTACGAGTACGTGTAAATTTGCAAAAAAACATATTACAGAAAGGAAAAAATTTTATAAACAAGCTGAATATCCATTTACAATAGAAAAGATTGATTGGCAAAAATAATTTTAATAGGAATAAAATGCGTATACTTACACTAGATAACACAAGTTATCATTTAAATAATTTACCTGAAGAAATAGAAGATGATTTTAGATTCAGTGTTTTAGATAACAGTGATCCACAAGATCCAGATTTTTTCTTCATACCTTTGATATTTTTAGAATCATTTAATATGCCAGCTATTGTGCTGCGTATAGGTGAACATGAATTAGTAATGCCTGTTGATTGGCATATTGCTGTAGGGTGTAGGCATACTGGTAAAGATTTGGAAATTTTACCATTGACTAGTTTAAACGACAGGGGATTTGATGCTTTCTTATTCAATCCATTACGTAGTGTAAAAGCTGATTATGCTGAAATTAAAGTTACAAATTTTTACAATGATGTAAAATGGTATTTTCCTAAAGTGAAAAATGGACAACTTTTATCAGTACCTTTAAATGATGAACCTGAACCATTGTGCGCATTTTTTATTAAAGAAGTATCAAAACAAACAGAAATAATTGACTTTTGTAAATTAATATAATATAATAATTTATGAGTGAAAAAATACCAGTAAAAGATCTGCTAGCCGCAATTGACACAGGTTCCAAAGAGGTTTGGGAAGAACTAACCCTTAACCAAAAGAAAGCAATTCCTTTCTTTTTGTTAAACAGATATGTATCGAGCGTGTCTGGATCCGCAGATATACAAAAACTAGCTATTCTCTATACAAATGAATATTTTAATAAACACTATCTACTTTTTAGTAGAAATCCAAAAATAATGTGGATAACACTTTGCGCATTAGGAAAACGGTTACATAACAAAATTAAATTTCATCCATATATTGGTTTTAAAACTGATCACTTATCTCTTGATAAACAAAAGCAAAAATATAGAAAAAAATTGTGTGAATTGTATCCAAGTGCAAAATCAGTTGATATTGACACATATGTTATTATTGAAAGTAATGAGAATATTAAACAATTAATTCTTGATCACGGGATGGAGATTTGATTGCTGAAAAAGTCATGCACAAAATAGAAAAACCTTTTAAATGTATATACTGTAATACATCCTACAGTAAAGAAAAAACTCTTTTTGCACATATGTGCGAAAAGAAACGAAGAGCTTTACAAAAAGGAGAGAAACGTGTTCAATTAGGTTTTTATGCATACAATCAGTTTTATAAATTGACTAGTCATTGTACTAAGAATAAAACTTATGATAACTTTATGCAATCTCCTTATTACAATGCATTTGTTAAATTTGGTAGTTATATTGCAAATGTTCAACCATTATATACAGAACAATACATAGACTATATAGTTACCAGTGGTATAAAATTAGAGCATTGGTGTAAAGACGAACTATATGAGACGTATGCTTTAAATTTAATTAGAAAAGAACATGTATCTGTTGCACTTGAGCGCACAGTTCTTACAATGGTCAAATGGGCTGAAAATAATCCACCTGCATTATGGAATCATTATTTTAATTTTGTATCTCTTTCACGTGCAGTATATGATATAAAAGATGGAAAAATTAGTCCTTGGGTAATTTTAAATTCTCATACAGGTAGAGAAATGTTAAATAAATTTAACACGGAGCAGCTAGAAATGATATATCATATAATGAATCCAGAATATTGGTCCTTACAATTCAAACGTAGGAATACCGAATTACAGATAGCAAAAGATATTATCAAAGAAAGTGATTTATGAATCTACTTTACTATCCAAACGAATTTTTAGATAAAAAACTTGATGTTATTGACATTACTTCTGTTGATTTCAACACATACGAATTGAAATATCAAATGGTAGAATTAATGATCGAACATAACGGCATTGGTTTAAGTGCTAGCCAAGTTGGTATAAACAAACAGTTATTTGTGATGGGTGATTCACGAGAAAATTGTAGCCTATGCATAAACCCGCAGATACTGCAACATACAAAAGATACCGTAATAGATATAGAAGGATGTCTAAGTTTTCCAGATGTGTTTGTGCAAGTTAAACGTCCGAAAGAAGTTCTTGTAGAATATACTGATGAAAATCTTGAACAAAAGAGACAGCACTTGACAGAATACTCTGCTCGATGTTTTCTACACGAATATGACCATCTGCAAGGTATTACATTTAAGGACAGAGCTACAAGATTAGCATGGAAGATGGCTACAAAAAAAGCATATAAGATGAACAAACATGGACATAGACATTGATTTTGCAAACAGAGATCAAATATTATCTACACTAGATCATACAGTAGCAGTTCTAAAAAATAATAAAAAACACAACACTGGAGTATACGTCACAGAAATTCCTAAAGATCCTGTCACTAATTATTGTACAATTGATTATAAAAAAGCAGAACAGAGAGGTTACTTTAAACTTGATTTTTTAAATGTGTCACTGTATAAAGATGTGAAAGATGAAGCTCATTTGATCAAACTTATGGAAACAGAACCATTATGGGATTTATTAGAACATAAAATTTTTATAGATAAGCTATTTCATCTGTCTGGACATAGTGACATTGTAATACAACTGAAACCAAGAAATATTGAACAACTTGCAGCAGTACTAGCAATAATCCGTCCAGCAAAAAGATATTTACAAAAAGATAATTGGGATTTTATTTTGGATAACGTATGGATAGTACCTAATGACGGATCGTATTATTTTAAAAAAGCACATGCTATTTCGTATGCAGTAGCAGTAATTGTCCATATGAATTTACTGTGTGCTGAATTTACACCTTCTTAGGTCTTCTAATTAACTGTATATTTTTTCTTTTAACACGTTTAGAATTAATGGAACTGAGATTTACAGTAGGACCTGATACTACATGGACGTCTTTTGTGTTCATGTTCATCTGACAATAACGTATAGCTGTAATTTCTTCATGTAAAAAAATTGTTATAGGAATCATCCTGTTGCTTTCCATCCACCATGTCTTTCCTAATTCTAATAACATTTGTTTGTCTGAAAAATTTCTGCAAGCTGCATAATTTAAAATACTTGTAATATGTTGATCTTGATTGACTATGATGCCAACATACTCTTTCCCTCCATAAGTAAGTACGCTAATATATGGGTGATCTCTTTCTATTTCTTTTCTCAACATTATAATTCAATCTTTCCTAATAAATATAGTATGCAACTTACACCTAGGTATTTAGTTAATAATGTAATTACAATCATTGCTAGTGAAGTAGGTATTACCACGGAGTATAAAAAAGTGTATACACGTCAATTAAAAGTCTACAGGGGAATTGATAATAGACTGCAATTTAGACTGGTTAATGCTGATCAAAAACCAATTAGTGTAACAAATTATACCCCAAAATTTGTTGCTTTTGATGAAAGTGGCAAACAAGTAATAAAACATGACGGTGTGTTAAATTATTTAGATGATAGCAGTGCTGCAAGAGGAATGTTTACTGTAAATATAACAGAAAATGATTTATACAATATTCCAAGACAGTATTTGAGATATAATATATATTTGACAGATAGTAGTAATAATAAAACGTTAACATACTCTGACAGTCATTTTGATAATGATGCCACTATATTTGTAGATGACTATGCATTTCCAGGACCATCAGACACATATAATGTAACCACATTCACACAGGATGGTGCTGTTTGGTACAGTGAATCTATTAATGCTGAACCTGCAATCAATGGTAACGAGGCTCTGCACACTGCTGCTATATATACAAATAATTACACAGGCACTGTCATTACGCAAGCAACTTTAGAAAACACAATTTCAGTTGGAACAAATTGGGCTGACCTTACAACATTAACTTTTACTGGATCTGAAACAACACCTGTGCCTGTAAATTTTAATGGTGTATTTTCCTATATAAGATTTAAAGCTAGTGCTAATCCAACCACAGCAATATCTAAAATATTGGTAAGAAATTAATTGACAAATTAACATAATCATATTATAATATATTATGGTTATAACTGATATATTTTTACAACATCTACCTAACAAAAGAAAAAAAACACCAAGTGGTTGGATATCATTTAATGCGCCTTGTTGTCATCATAATGGCCATAGAATGGATAACCGAGGACGTGGAGGATTCTTACCTAATGCAGATGGGTCTTTTAGTTATCACTGTTTTAACTGTGGTTATAAATGCTCATGGCAGGCCGGTAGGAATCTATCAAATAAAACAAAAAAATTTCTGTCATGGATTAACGTAAATGACGAAACTATCACAAAGTTATCATTAGAGATACTAAGACAAAACGAAGGTCTCTATGGAAGCACAAAACTTGTAACTATTCCGAACTTTACTACAACCTTATTGCCAGAAAACACAAAGAATATAAGCCAAGTTGATCAAAAATTGGTACAACATGTTTTAGCCTACATAGATAACAGATCCTTATCTTATTTTCAAAATAATCTATATTGGTCATCACAGTTAGCATACAAAGATCGATTAATTATTCCTTTTACATTCAAAAAAAATATTGTTGGTTATACTGCAAGATCAGTTAAAAAAAACAAAGTAAAATACCTTACTTCTTCACAACCTGGCTATGTTTATGGATATGATAACCAAACAGTTGATAAAAAATTTGCTATAGTATGTGAAGGACCAATTGATGCAATCCATATGCAAGGTCTAGCCACACTTGGTTCAGAAATAAATCAACAACAAGTTTTACTACTAAATTCATTACAAAAAGAAATTATTTGTGTTCCTGATAGAGATAAAGCAGGCAAAAACTTTGTTGAAATTGCTATAGACAATGGTTGGACAATAAGTATGCCACCTTGGGACGAAACTGTAAAAGATGTAGGAGATGCTGTTGATAAATACGGAAGAATACTTACTTTGAACAGTATTATTAAATATAAACAACAAACTGCATTAAAAATTAAACTTGGAGCAAAAAGATGGTTTGGAAAAAACATCTAAAAAAAATTTGGATGTATATAAGATATCCTTATGACTGGTGTAAAGAAGAAATAGAGTTTCGCAAAAGACTGAAAGAATTAAGAAAAAGAGATCCTTTTATATACGATTAAAAAATGATTATTTGGGGAATAAGTGCTAACAGTCATGATGCTGCATTGGCAGTATTTCATGACAACGATATTGTATTTGCAAGTCATACAGAAAGATTTAGTGGACTTAAAAATGATCGACATTTGAATGTAGATATCATACGGTACGCACAACGTTGGGGATATCCACAACAAGTTGTTTGGTATGAGAATCCAATGTTGAAATCTATACGTCAACTATCAGCAGGACAAGGTTTAAGGTTTAGGGAAAACAATGTCAAAAAATATTTGAAAAAATACAACATTTCTGTTCCTATCAAAATCATTAACCACCATCATAGTCATGCTGCTGCTGGATATTTCACAAGCAAATTTACAAATGCTACAATACTTGTGATAGATGCTATTGGTGAATTTAACACATTAACAATATGGACTGCAAATAAGAACAAGATAAAGAAAGTTCATAGTACAAATTTTCCTAACAGCATTGGCTTGTGGTATAGTGCTTTTACACAACGCATAGGATTGAAACCAAATGAAGATGAATACATATTAATGGGTATGGCTGCATATGGTAAACCAATTTATAAAAATGATATACTTGAAAAGTTTTTTAATTTTGAAGAATTACACACTAAGTATTGGTTTAATTTTCCTACTGTAAAATGTAAAGAAAATTTACACCGAGGGTGCATGTGGTGGCACCCAACAGAAAAAGCATTTGATATTATAAATGGACAACAGATATTTACACAATGGGCATATGACACAGCAGCAAGTGTACAGGCTGCATACGAAGAGTTACTGAATTTTATAAGTAAAAATATTAAAAATTATTTTCCAAATAAAAATTTTGTTTTTATGGGAGGATGTGCTTTGAATTGTGCAGCAAATAAAATTATAGAAAATGATTGGAAAAATGTATGGATCATGCCCAATCCAGGTGATGCTGGTTCTAGTATAGGAGCAGTACTTGCACATAAAGAAGAACACACTGAATGGTCAGGACCTTTCCTTGGCTATGATATAGGAGGAGAATATCCAGTTGATGAAATCATTCAAGAACTTTTACAAACAGGTATTGCAGGGGTTGCATCAGGAAGAGCCGAGTTCGGTCCTCGTGCTTTTGGTAATCGTAGTCTTCTTGCTGACCCTCGTGCTAGCAATATTAAGGATAGGGTCAACGAAATTAAACAACGTCAAAAATTTAGACCATTTGCGCCTGCAGTACTCCAAGAACATGCAGACAGAATATTTCGGCCACCATACGGACGTTATATGCAATACACCTCACATTGTAAATATCCTAAAAGATACCCTGCAGTTATCCACGCAGACGGAACCAGCAGAGTTCAAACGGTTACAAAGAAAGATAACACGGGTTTTAGGACGCTGTTGGAAAGATGGTATGAAATAACAGGTTGTCCAATTTTACTTAACACCAGTTTAAATATAAAAGGCAAACCAATGGTAAACAATTTGACAGATGCAGATAAATTTGCTATAATGTATAATACAAAAGTTTTTTCATAATAATATGCCAACAAGACAGAATGTAGATTATGGTTATGATATACAAAAAGTATATCTCGAAATGTTCTTAACAGATGCTGAATCTTTTATCCGATGCCAAGGAGTATTTGATCCGAAAACATTTGATAGACGACTACAACCAGCAGCAGAATTCTTAAAAAATTATGTCAGTGAACACAATGCATTGCCTACTCTTGATATGATCAATGCAGTTTGCAACATTAAATTATCTGCTGCAGGTCAATTACAAGAACAACATTATGACTGGTTATTACAAGAATTTGAAACATTTAGCAGACACAAAGCGTTAGAGTCTGCGATACTCCAAAGTGCTGACCATTTAGAAAAAGGAGAATATGGACCTGTAGAAGATCTTGTTAAAACTGCAGTACAGATTGGATTGCAAAAAAATCTTGGTACAGATTATTGGAGAGATCCTCGTAGTAGATTAGAGGAGATAAAAAGCAACAACGGACAAGTAAGCACAGGTTGGACTACCCTGGACAAGAGATTGTTTGGAGGGTTTAATAGGGGAGAATTAAATATATTCGCTGGTGGATCTGGCGCAGGTAAAAGTTTATTCCTTGCTAACTTAGCAGTCAATTGGGCTCTAGCTGGACAGAATGTCCTATACTTAACTTTTGAATTAAGTGAAAATATTGTAAGCATGCGTATTGACAGTATGGTTACTGATATACCTACTAGAGAAATATTTAAAAATCTTGATGATGTAGAAATGAAAGTCAAGATGATTGGCAAGAAAAGCGGAGCATTACAGGTTAAGTATATGCCAAGTGGTAAAAATGCAAACGACTTACGAAGCTATGTTAAAGAATATGAAATTAAAACTAATAGGAAAGTTGATGTAATACTTGTAGATTACTTAGATTTAATGATGCCTATTGCTAAGAAAATATCTGCTGAAAATCTCTTTGTCAAGGACAAATATGTTAGTGAAGAACTTCGTAATTTAGCAATGGAAAGCAATGCATTGTTTGTTACAGCTAGTCAACTTAATAGAGCTAGTGTTGAAGAAATCGAATTTGATCATTCACATATATCAGGAGGGTTAAGTAAAATACAAACAGCGGATAATGTAATTGGTATCTTTACCAGTAGAGCAATGCGTGAACGTGGTAGATATCAAATACAGTTAATGAAAACAAGGAACAGCAGTGGTGTTGGGCAAAAGATAGATCTTGAATTTGATATAGATAATTTAAGAATACGTGATATGAACGAAGATGATGATTATAAACAATTTTCAAAGCAAAAAAGCACAGTGTTTGATCAGATCAAAAGACAAGCTAATACACAATCTAATCACACAGACGCCTCGCTAGAACAGGGTGATAATGTTGGTAAGATCAAAGCACAAACTGATAGCGGTAAACTTAAAGATTTTTTAAACACACTTAACACGGAAGAACAAATATGAGTTGTGGATGCGGACGTAGCCCAGATTTTTGTAGGGGATGGCATGGCTTGTCAGAAGAAGAATGGCAAAGAGAACTTGCAGAATGGAAAACACGTAACGAGTACGATAAACCTGCAGCAAATAAACATACCGTAGAAGTCACAGAAGTGCATCATTACACAGACAAATTATTTCGATTTGAAACAACTAAACCAAACGGTTATTTATTTAAAGCTGGTGAGTTTGTTATGATTGGTTTAGGAGACAAAACAAAAAGAGCATACAGTATCACAAGTTCTCCTACTGATGATTTCTTAGAATTTTACAGCATAAAAGTTCCAAATGGAAAACTTACATCGAGATTAAAAAATATCCAACCAGGAGACACTTTAGAAGTAGGTAGTAAATCAACTGGCACACTGTTGTTAGAAAATCTTACACCGGGTAAAAATCTTTGGTTATTAGCAACTGGAACTGGCATTGCTCCTTTTATAAGTTTAGTAAGGCAGCGTGATATTTTTTGGAACTTTAAAGAAGTAAATGTAACTTGGACAGTAAGGACTCCTAGAGAACTTGATCCTTACAAAGATTTTTTTTATCGCAACAGAGTAAATTTTTTAGCAACAGTAACACAGGATAAAGGATATAAAGGATTCCAAGGACGCATACAAGAACAAATAGAACAAAAAAGAGTGTTACCAAACATGAATCCTACTGAAGATAAAGTAATGCTGTGTGGCTCAATGGCATTTAACGAAGACTTAAAAACAATACTCGAATCAAATGGATTCAAAGAAGGTAATACTAACACACCAGGAGACTACGTAGTGGAAAAGGCTTTTGTAGGTTAATATGGAAAAACAACATTTATTAATGCCCAAATACATTTCTTTTTTCTTTCCAAAGAAATTTGCAGCAATTACTATTAGTAAAAATATAGCTTTGTACAGGACGCCCAGCAATCTTAAAAACATAAAACTTAAAATCCATGAAGAAGTACACATGGATCAGTTTGCCGAACATGGATGGTTTAAATTTGTTTTGTTGTATGTCTACTACAGTTGCAGACATGGTTATTGGAATAATCCTTTTGAAATGGAAGCTCGTAAGATTACAGATGATAAATTCAACTATTTTTAAAAGTCATTATTAATTGTTTATATATTTTTTTGATTTAAATAAATCTGTGTAGGCATAGAAAGGCACAATGGCAAATACAGATTTAGAAAACATCCAGCGATTAATGAATCGCTTTAAGAGAGAC
>CETY01021118.1_pt1 | contig 24635 bp, 17 predicted proteins | sample 361551 | NCBI WGS metagenome assembly CETY01 (sample SAMEA2623135, study PRJEB7988) | marine metagenome | biome: marine biome (ENVO:00000447); feature: deep chlorophyll maximum layer (ENVO:xxxxxxxx); material: "saline water (ENVO:00002010), including plankton (ENVO:xxxxxxxx)" | depth 45 m | reverse complement strand
AAAAAAAAATGATTTGAAAACACTTTTCCAGATACACTTGATGTTTTAGGTAATATCAATTCTTCCAACTGATGGGCATTATCTATATAATCTTCTATGTAAGACAAATCTACAAAAGTTGCACGATAAAGATTTAAATGTTTTAAATTTACTAATGGTTTGAAATAATTTTCTGTAGGTTTAGCTTTTATTAATACAAATTTCAAACATAAGTTTTGTATGTAAAAACCATATTTCTCAAAAAAACGTGGATGTAAATTATCCACAAACTCAATTCTTGTCTCTGACCAAAACATCTTTAATTTTAGCAAATTTTGACAATACTTCGAAAGACATTCAATATTTTGTAACAATTCTTTTGTTTCAAGGTAACCAAACATATAAATTAAAACATCTGATGCTAAATCCTCAAACGACACAGATCTCTTCCTCTTTACCATTAATCATCAAATAAATATTAATTATATCACGTACATCATGTTATTTATACATTTTTTCATTTTCTATTTATTCATAGGACGATTTTTATGTATTTTGATCATTAAACGAAGAGGATGATATTCTTGTGGATTCAATGCCAAGACATGATTTAAACTATCATTATCTAAACCAGAAAATAACATAGAATTATTCTTTAGAAAATATGTCAAATTGTTCTCTAATATTTCGTGCATGCGAACACCTATTTTCTTATCGGTTAACATCATTGCATTTTGTTTTATTTTGTTATCATAAGACCAAACATGTTGTACATATTGGTACAACCCCCTTCTTGCCTCACCGGTCCCTTCTATAATAAAAGAACCAGCATCGATGCCAATTGCATCTAATATTTTGGTTGGGCAAATCATTGTCCATACATGCGATTGGAAAAAACTATTCTGTGCTGAACCAACAGATCCTTGCACCATATAAACATCACACTGTTTCAACCAATAACTAATATGCGGTAAATGTTCTGTCAACCGTGTATGAATATTTATGTCTGGATATAAACGACGGAATATTTTGACTAAATCATGGCCTATTTGAGCTATATCTTCACAATCTGCAAATGCTTGATATGCATTTGGCTGCACTATACCAACGTAATCTCGGTATTCAGTAGCAGTATTATCTTGTTTGTATGTAATATATTGCCGAACAACACCTGAAAATAACGAAGTTATATATTCATAAATAAATTTAAGCACGGGTTTCATTCTTGTAATTGTACGATTTTGTATTGCTTCGTACATTGAATTACTTGCTTTCATAAACTGATTCATACTGGGTGGAAAAAATTCGCGTTCAAAAAAACGCTTCCATGAACCTATTTCTGAAACCGGAATGTTTTTAAACAAATTTTGACCACGCATAGTCATAGTAAAAAAAGGTAAATAAATTCGAGGGTTGCCGCTTACATTATATTGAACGCTATGAAGTTTCTCAATCTTTGGGTCTATATGCTGCATATTTAATATTGTTTGTGTCTCGTTTATAACATAATTATTTACCGTAGCTATAGAATGGTCAAAAGCATCTTTACTACTTTTTAAGTGATTCAAATCTGAACAGCATATGGCATTATCATTTGTAGAATGCATTAAAATATAAGATTTTGGTACAACGTTTTGATTATTAAATGTAAATGTTAATGCGTCCAGTTGGTTATTGTTGCCTGTGTTTGAAAAATTACATGGTAACGTTTCTTTACCATAGAGTTTACCATTCTTTAATACGTGTAAACAAGCAAAGACTATACCGGAATAATTGTTTGGAACTGGAATAACTTTGTCAGTTAATTCATAATGAATGAGTGAAATATTATGAGGCGCAGAAGCATTTGGGAAAATATAATGTAACTTATATGATAGACCATCCAATAAAGTTGATGTATCTTCAATCGCTACTAAAGACTTTATAAAAATCATTTTTTTTATTTACTATAAAAATAATAATACATAAATAGTGTTTATTTTTTTTAAGATCTATAATCACCTGCTTTTACATGAATAATAGATGCTGGTAAGATGAATTTTTTAATTGCACGATTTACGTCCTCAAGTTTCAACGACCATGCTCTCTCTTTAATATCTTGAACACTTATCTTACAACCATTCATCAACTGGTTATGTGTTAAATTCAACATATTTACATTATTATCTGTCAAAACATTTAAACTATTCACAAAATGACTACGTTTTAATTGAAACTCTTCCTCTGTAATTCCTGATTTTCGGAAATCGCGGAAAATTTCTTCCATTACAACCATGCCATTGTCCATTTCATCCATACTAAATGTAGCCCAAACATGTAAATAAGACGAACTATTTTGATTACCGCCTTTTAATCGTGCGTAAGAACCGTAGGTTAAGTTTAATTCTTTCCTTAGTTTATTCATCAACAAACTATTCATACCAGCACCTAAAACATCAGCTGCAATGCGAACAGCAGTATAATCTAAATCATTCTTTGACAAATCAATACGGATACCTAAACCACCAACTCCATCAGTTACTCTACCTACATTTACCTTTTTTACCACTGCTTTAGTAGGACAATTATTACTTGGGAATTGTTCCATAGGCAGTAAAAGTGATAATGATTTATGGTCTAAAACATCACCACCTAAAGCTTTGTGAAACTTTAATATTGCTTCTCCCATCTTTGTTTCTGTAAATTTTGAACCACGTGGAGCAATGACTGTAACTGCTAAGGCATGATTGCCTTTAAATAATTGCTTTTTAAATTTATTGACACCTTCTAATGTTACCGCTTCGTAACTAGCTATTTGATGTTCCGGTGATTTGATGTAATTGATATCGTTTGGTGTAAACAAATTGTTTGTAATCGTCATTTGTACATTACGAGCAGCAGAAAACTCCTCTCCTTTTGCCATACCAGCGGCCATCATCATTTTCATTTTTACACCATCTTCGGTATAGTCAATATTCTTAATTGCATTTGCAATCTTTAAAAATACGTCACCAACGTTAACATCGGTATTCATACCAACTGAAATGTGTAATTTCTTTTCTGTTGCATCTACTTGTATAATCAAACCTTTTTCGGTCATGTATGTACTAAACAATTTGGACAATTCGTCTTTCTTTGGAAATACAAAATTTTCAAAACTCCCTTCATTCTTTAAAAATACCTTTGGTAAGCCTTCAGCAACCAACATCGTTGCTACATTTGCGGAAGCATGATCAACATTTTCAGGGTTTTTCATTGTCATATTAAAATACAATTTATTTGTTTCCGGAACTTGAACCAATTGCATCACACCGAAGGAGCATTGGTATTGTTTTATGTCACTCTTATTTAACTTTAAAGATTTTTCATCATTGAATTCATCGTATGTTGACTTTAAATTTGACAATACTTGATTCATTCCCATGTTTGTGTTTGCTGGCTGGAACAAATATTTTTTATAATCTGATGAAGTTGGCAATGGTCTCTCGACAGTTTCTTCTTGTGGTTTAAATAATAGACCAGTCACACTACGCTTTGACTGAAAAGTATAATTACAAACACGACAGACATCAGCAGGTGTGATAGACATCAAATGCTGTTCTCTTTGCCACACATCACCAATATCACCACGTGAAATAGCTTCAGTAGCTTGATTGCCTAATGATTCAACACCACTACGAGAATTTTTCCATTTGTTCAACAACGATTGTTTTACAACATTTAAATCGGCTGCTGAAACTGGTTTTGTAGAATATTGTTTCAGAGCATTAAAAATATAAGCTGGAACTAGTTGTAAACTTTGACCAAGGTCAGATAACATCATCACCATTTGGAACAAATGACGATGCTTTTGACGATAATTCATAACATTGAATTGCGGTACACGATGACTTTGTTTTAAAACCCAAAGAGGACCTAAGTTAGAGTAACCCAGTAATTCAGAAACAAGGTCTAACACAACGGAATCTTTATTCATTGCTTCTACGTTACGAAACCCGATACTCATCATTGCGATTGGTTTGTCCCAATAAATGGATAATTGCTTTGGACCATGTTGGACTTCTTCTGAACGATCAACATTAGGAACTTCTCTACGAGGAATAGATGAAAAATGTTTATTAATCGATTCCAATGCCTTTTGGCTATCAATTGGACCCGTAATACAAACAGTCGCATTGTTGGGGCCATAATACTGACGATGAAATTCTTCCAAAGCATCGTAACTAACCGATTCTACATCTCGTAAAAAACCACCGGTCTCGTGATTATAACCAGATCGTGAATACACCGTTTCAAGCATTTCAGATGTAAGACGAGCAAATGGATTGTCTTCGGAGATACGAAGTTCATCTAATATTACTTTTCGCTCACCAGCGTCACGGGATTCGTAAAATGGAACTTCTTTGCAACGCTGAGCTTCATGTTTGCACCATAAACCCAGCACTCGCGATGGGATTGTGCACACGAACGCGGTTCTATTGAAGCTAGTGGTAGCATTGATATTTGAGCCGTACTTCTCAAGATCATCAAAGATATTTGGCATTTCTTCTTTTGTCTCTCTGTTATAAGGATTGCGAAATAAAAGATGTTCTAAGGCATGTGTTCCGCCCATTACACCAACGGTCTCATTATAAGAGCCTACGCCATAAACGATTTGAGTATGGATTGTTTTTGTTGAACTTGCGCGAGGTATTAAGACAACTTTTAAACCATTTGATTTTAATTGTAATTCCGTGTACTCGTCAGTATGTTTTAATACCTTGTACTTAGATTTTATATCATTCGGATCATCAAAAGACGAAAGTGTAGTCAAGTCAGATGAATTATTGTTTAATTTTAGTTTGAGGAAAGACATAAGCCTATGAACTGGATATTATATTACATATTTTATATTATATATACTCATAATCTATAACTCAATATTTATTATTGGATTGGTATCTGCCGTATAAGCTGCTACATCGGTTACAATCTCGTCCAACAAGTCGATAGTAGATACGTCTTTACTAGTACCTTCATTAATCAAAATTTGACTACGGGCTTTAGCCCTAGAAGGATACAAAGGATGCATTAACATACCCTTTTGCTTTGGATTAGGAATAGTAACACCGCCGCTAACGCTTGTTCCACTGGCTTCTCTCACATGAACTAACGAAGGCCCAGAATGGTATGGCACATCGTTCAAGGGACCAGTACCCAACAAATCTTGCATAACTGCATTTCCCATATATTTAACACCGTTGGAATCATTTATTGTATCCAAAATCCTACCCATTCTTTGCGTGCCCGGGACAATCAATGTACCCGGTTGCTTGTCTGTCCTTTCCCATAATAATCCTTGCGTCCAACGACGACCGCGAACTTGACTACGAACATCATTGTAAGCAGAATCGAATGCATTATCTGCACCACGAACAATAACAGGGTATCCAGCTTCTACACTTTTACGCAAACACAAAGCAATTTTACGCAATCGTTTACATGCATCGTTCTCTGTTTCCAAATCTAATTGCATACATGGCAAAGATTGCAATTTTTTGTTTTTAACCTTTGCTTTATAATTAGTACTTTTATGTAATGTATATAGCTTGTATATCTCATTCATCTGCTTTCGAAAATCCAAAGACAACATAAACGTATGGTCCATTTGTTGGTTCACATTGTAATGCCATTCACCATTAGTTTGTTTTGATAAGGCACCAGAGTACGTTGGATGTGAATTTCGTGGGTAAGTAGTTGGATATTTTCTCCATATTGGTAATGCCGATACAACCTTATCAACATCAGTGCCGCCGGTACCTAACGTTTTCAGATAATCCCACGACATATGAATATATTCACGCAAACGACTATCACCTACTGCTTGGATAATTTCGTCTAATACTAGTTTTTTATTATCATTTTTAAATGTTTGAACTTCTTCGAAAAATGGTTTAATAATGGCATACGTCTTTTGATGTGTATTCAATTGGTTCCAATTACTAGGTATGTCCAAATGTTCCCAAGGATATTTTTTTGGTGGTGGTGTTGTTGCTGGATTTTTATAGTTAACAACTTCTTTTGTCCATTTTTCAACGTCATAAAATGTCTTAAATTTGCCTTCTATCTTTACACGATGTTTGTCTACATCGTAAAGACTACCCATAGTAAAATTATTTAGCGACGCTTTAGTGCTAGGGTCTGGTATAATTAACGTTTTACCTATTATTTTTTCCCATTTTGGTGGCACTGCTGCTAAGACATTATGCGGTTGGCTTAAATTTCGACTATGAGATGAACCAGCGGAAGCACGAACTTTTACAGCATATCTTTTAAATGTTTTATCCGTAATATCGTATTCAATTTGTGCTTTGCCATGTATACCACCTTTTGCTTTTAGGATTGTAGTAGCTGTTACGGAGTATGCATTTAACCTTGCGTTGTATCCATTTAAAGCTGTAATTTGAACATCATACATAAAACCTTCTTGGGACTGGAAACTAACAACTAGTTTTCTTCGACTTTTAATAAACATATCACGCACATCTACTAGACTTGGTGAACGGACATCCGGGTATCGTAGTTCAACGTTTCGTATAGGTCTATTATTCACCAGATCTACGGTAGATGATTGGAACAAGCGATTTAAATGTTCTATTGTTTCATCTAACATTTTTCGGTCGCGTGCCATTGAAACATTTAATCTCTCTGTACTGCTGATTAAATCAACAAAACGCTTATAACCTTTCAAATAATGCTTTTGACTTTCTGTATATTTTGCAAAATATCCTTTCGGTATCAATAGTTTAGATTTGTTGTTTATTAAACCAAATTTTGGTGGTATATCTAGAAAAAAACCAGTCGAGCTTATACCACTTGTTCTTGGTATTTGAACCTTATCACCGACCTCATAACCCGTTCCAAGATCCAATACAGTAGCTGTCCGTACTACGCTTCCATTTCTAACTTCTATACGTACTTTCATACCAGAACCCGGTCCGGCAGAAGTTCCTCTTAAACTAGCATTCGAAGTAACGTCATAAATGCCATTTACTGGTGTACCTGATAATAACGTAGTAACAATAGGTAATTTGTTCGTACCAACAAAATTCCAAAAGTTTTTATATTGGAAAAACTCGTTGTTATCATTTACCAAATCTTCTTCGGCACCTGTTTTGCCTCTGTATTTATTCAACCATTTGCCTTCTTGGTTTCGTAGCAACAACGTGTTACTATCTATGACATAGGATCCATTCCTTTCTTCTATAATTTTACCTTGAAATTTATATTTTTCTGGATCTTGCGAACCCATTGCTGCTGTTTTTCTGGCACCATAAACAAAATCACGTGTTGTGTTTGTTGGTATTTGAACGACACCCGGGATTGGAAATGGTGCAATCGGTGTTACTCTTTGTCGTTTTGACGTATTATGTGAACTATCTACGTAACCATCTCTTTGGAAGATAAGAAAATTACGAAGACGTTGTTTGGTACTAGGATTTTGTAAACTTTCAATTTGTTCTTTCAATCGACGAAAAATAGTAGCACTAAAATGAGCTGGGTCCAATACTAACATATTCTTCCATGGAATTACGATGTTATTCATTTGATATTTCGTCTGTTCATCTATTAAATTTTGTATTACAGATGCATCTTTTGGATCAAAAGTACCTTTGACTGTCCAATATGCAGTATTTATTGTTATTACACTGGAAACAGTAGGAAACTCTTGATTACCTGTTATCAAAGTCCAATCTCCAACGGCGGTACCAGCGACTACAATACCAGCTGGGTCTGATAGTGTTCCAGAACCCGCTTTTATTAAAACACTTCTTAAACTTGTACTCGTAGGATCTCTAAAAGAAACAACATCATTTGCTGCATATGATCCACTTGGATCGTATTTCTGATACTTCTGACCAAATTCATACAATTTATTCTCAAAAATCAATAGATCTCCTACATAATGTATTTTGCCCGAAACGTTGGTTGTACCAGCATTAAATTGTTCAACTATTATTTTGCCACTCATGTTGATGGATAATGTATTAAAACTTCTGTATCTATGGTATATAGTCTTTATATACAATGTTCCAATTGATGATTCATGGCTACTAGGCATCGTGTACCTTTAAAGCGAAAAAAGAGGAACAAGTATTGCAATAAGCTTGTAGTATGTTTCGAAAAATGCCAAGCGGATTTTAAAAAAATGCGTAATAAAGAATCGTTTTCCGAAATGTTTGGTGTCAATGATAAATATAATAAATTTTCTGTACAAAACATTGCAAAGATGAACCTAAAACATCGTCTGTTCCAATGTTTTCTGTTTGTTTTATTTATTATTTTGTTGTATATTTTTTTCTATGCCATCGACCCACCTCATTTCGAACTCAGTTTACCAAAAAAAGAAGATATTGGTAGACACAGTTTATTGCGAGAGGAATCAACGATTTTACAACGAAATGATATACTGGTAAGAGTGGTTGGTTTCTTAGAAGAATCATGTGAAGTATTTCGATCTTCGTATACGTTATTATTTTGTCATAACATTTTAACGAACGATATGCCTATCATGGAACCTTGTTTTATGGATTGTAGAGACAAACAATTTTACTATGATTTAGACATAGAAAAAACAGAAAACAAAGAAACAATAATTTGCAACGAAATATATGGAGAATTACAGAGCAAAAAGACAAGGATAAAAAATATTGTTGTCCGTGGTGTAAGGAACTTAGAGTTAGAACAATTTAGCAATATCCCAAATTCAAGTTTAGAATCTTGCATATTTCAACATGGTATCGAAATTGCCTCTGGAAACTGGAAAGCATAGAAAAAGAGAGTATAAAGTAAATAAATTTATTGTTTTAATATTATCATGAAATACATTTTATTCTTGTTTATTATTTTCAAATACACTAAGGCACATATGCCTGCGTTCCCACCAACTGATACATCATCCATGGAAACAGCTTATGAAATAAAAGACGTTACAACAAAATCATGGGGCATTTATGGAAGAACAGACAAAGTACATTGGTTTAAATTGGAAGGCGTAAAAGACGAAGAAATGACGATAAGTTTAAACAAAAACAAAGACAAAGGTTATTATGATCTCGCGATTTGGGGCGATGGGTTAAATAGTCGAAACTGTACCCCGGGTTGGTATGGATGGACTACCGATGGAACCGCAACAGACACAACAGATTCAGGTTCGACTGCTGCTGCTACTGGTGGTCAAGTTTATCGATCCCCGGGTAAAAGTTGGAACAGATGCATTCAAAATATAACTAAATCCGAATGTGAAAGTTTGGACTCCATGCTACATGTTCCAGAGACTATTGTTGTCAAACCAGCTACTTCGGATCCAAATCAACCACATGGCTGTTTAGTTGTTACTGCACCAGCGACAACTTTAAGTCTTAACCAAGAATTGGATATAGGTTGGAATGAAAACCCGGGTATTAGTCAACAATGTGAAGACAAGGAATGTATATGTAAAACCGATCCAGCTTCTGATACATTTTGTGAATTACAAGCAGAGAGTTGTCCAGCAGGCAAGGAAGAAACCGAAACAAGGCAACAAGGAACAGTGGATCTAAGAATTGACTTTGGTGTCTGTCAATCGCTTGCAATGATGCAAGATGTCAGTTTTAGCTACACCGGCTACAATCAACCATACGAAGATGGGAGTATTCCTAGGGGTTGTATTTATGATATTGGTGATGGTGAATACAGGTACAATTATGAATATGGTAGTAATGACTGTTCCTTATCTGCAAATTATCATTGTGTCGTCGGTGTTACACATCCTAATCCTTCTTCTGCTGCAGCTCGTATAGCTCCGCATATGATTAATGGTGTATACATGACCCGTGATTTATCAGAGCTACCTGAAGAAGTAAGAACTGCAATTGGTGATACGGAAGCATTTGTGTTGCATGGCGATGCCAAAGAACCAGTCGAGTACGAACCATTTGGTGTTGGCTTGTACTACCCAACTGGTGGTTGCAAGGACACATTCCCGTCTAGTTCAACGTATTATATGGCATTGATACCCGGAAATGGTACTGATGTTGGATATTCCTTAGGAGTTGGTATGGAAGAGCGGTTTGGTTTGGATGAACTTATTATTATGCCATTTTTAATTACCAGAACGTTTGAATGGGGTGGTCGTAGTTTAGCAATCATAATCTTAATTTGGGTGGCTGCTTTTTTGATCGCAGCAGCAGTCAAAGGATACTTTTTCTTAACCATGCGAAACGAATACAATTTACTGGATAGAGACGGGGATGTCCCTGTATTGCACATGACAGCATATTATTTAATATGGGCAGGGGCATGTGGTTTAATTGCGTCTGCCATTAGCTTTATGTTCCAAGTAATTTGGTGCGCAACAGAAATGCCATCTGGGTCTGAACTAGGTGCAGGTGTATGGGTAGCTATTGTTGTACATATTTTAATACCGTTGGCACTAGGTGCTACAATGTTAATTATGGTTCATATCAGGGAGATATTGATTGATTACAGATTAGCAATATGGAAAAATATTGGTGTCATGGCAGCTGCTCTTTATGGTTTATTTTTAGGATGGCAAGCGTTTGCAGTATTCCCTATTTTGATATTTTGTGGATCATTAACTCATTTCATTTTGAGGTATATATGATCTAATTGAGTAATCTTATAAAGGCATACTAATGAAACATTCTTATGTATACTACGGAGGTGGCGGTTTAGGTTTAACTTGGCTGTTGTTGTTGTTCATACTCTTATGGGGTTATAATATTTTCTGGTGGTGGTTAATTATATTAGTTGTTTTGTCATGGACACCACCAGTTTATTATTATACGATTGACAATGGAATAATAAAAGAAATCGAACAACCAGTTTCAGGTAACATGGTTTACAATATAAATAGTAAATCAGACAAAGAAGAATATATAAAATTTTAAATTATTTCTATAATACATTTACAATCTTTTACGTGATTTAATAAATCGTTTTGTTTTGTTTCTAAGAAAAAAGTTTTCAGCGGTTCGCCGGTTTCTTCCTCTATATACAACAGACTCTTAAAATTTGTCTTTGCAAATAAATGTGTTCGATTACTGTAAACATAAGAATTGTATGAAATAGTAGAACATTTGGAGAAGAAAAATACATTCTTATTTGTCTGCTTCAGTTGAAAGTATATACCATCAAAATAAGATCTTGTAAGTAGTGATAATACGACAACTGCTAGTGATGCAAAAAAGCAGTAACACATTGCTGAAGGATTGGACGAAATATATCACTGCTAATAAGACTAGTCCTATTTTATACAGGGATTACCAAACCTTGAAAAACAAAAGCAAAAAAACAAAATATAAAGAAAAATATAAAAAATACGAAGATAGTATTTTAAAAGATTTGCCTAGGAGTTATCCAAAATCTCATTGGTTATCGAATAAAACAAATAAAAACCTGATAAAGGACATTCTTCGGTGTTGGTTATGTTATTCTGAAATTGGGTACATCCAATCGATGCTTTTTTATTTGATACCACTTGCTTGCGTTTTTAAAAAAACGCCTCATATGGCATTTTGGGGGTTTGTTTATTTGTTCAACAATGTATCACCGTTTTTAAGAGAAACATTGGACCCAGAATACAATGTACATACAGCTAATACGGATTCAAACGATGTCTTGTACAAAATTTCAATTTGTTATTATAACAGACATGGGCATATACTCACAGACATGCAAAAAAGTATATTTTACTTAATTATCAATTATAAAATACATGCAAAATGTGCTGTAGGGCACCTATCTACGTGCTTACAACAAGCAACTATGGTATTGGACCATTTGATAAGAGACATACACGAGGAAGATAAATTTATACAATCATTAAAATCAGTATCATTTTCTACACTCTTATGTTTAATAATAGACAAATCACCAGACGAGCTGAGTGATAAATTTTTAATGGATATCAATCAACAGACAGTATTTACAACTGATAGTATTGACGCAATATTAAAATCTGCTAGATCAGCAGAAGAAATTTTTAAATACTAGTCTTATGTTTATTTTTCTTTATAACTTCGCTGTAAAGCACATTTGCCCCTAGTATGATAAGGTTTAATGAATTTTTGCCATGCTCCTACTTTACCAAATTCGCGTTTGAATTTGATCCACATTGGTAGTGTCACGTAAGCATTTGCACCTATCTGGTTTGTACGATCATTCTTTAGGTGGAAACACTCTGCAAGGTCCAGAAATGACGAAAAAAAACCGTCATGGAAATTTAGTTTCCATACTCGCAATTTTTGAACGCCATCCTTTGCATTCCAACATGTAAAATAAACCTTCCTTAAATTGTATGTATGGGCTTCTAAATGCAATTGTGCCAAGTAGTATACCGGAATGTTTCCATACACACCTTTGGCTGGACACTTAATTTCTAAAATAGAATTCTCGCAAACCATAATACCAATATAATTTTCGACTTCTTTTTTTTTTCTATGTTCTTGAAAAGCTCGTGCTTCAAGTGTTTGGCATAACAATTCCTTGTCCCAACCCAATTTCTCAACTGTGTTGTAACTTTTGGCACATAAAAGTGATTCCTTGTAGCTTTCCGTTGTTTTGTCAAATATTTTTAGTTGAACTTTGTCTTCGTCGTTTAAATACACACAAGTCGCATTTTTGTCGTCTTCAGATAAAACAATACCGAAAAAATATTCCGATATCAACCCATCCGGACTTGCACCTAAAGGCACACCAAGTTCGTCATAAGTCTTGTTTCTGCGGAAACCACATTCGTAAACATACATATCACGTTTTTGTGTCACGCTCCAACGAATAAATTCAAACATTGCATGGTCTTCATTTTTCGTACCGTGATTCATACGTTTTATGGCCTCTTTAGTAAACACTTTCTTCTTGATGCCATACAAATAATCCAATTGATCTTGATAAGATGCTTCATCCCGTAATTCAAACCACCATCCACTTGGTCTACTACCGGTAATTGTACCTTTGATTTTTTCTCTCTGGGTAAACCACTCCTTACTACGCTGAGCTGGAAAGTAAACACCATGGTCTTTTTGTGACTTCAAATCAAAAAAACGAGAATTTATATAGTCGTTGCTCAAAGATTCATATAGACGAGTTTTAGTTATATTTGTATCATGGCAATATTTTACTAGATTATCAATATCAGTCTCTGACTTTTCTATATTTAAATTAGAAAAAAACAGTTTTAAGTCACTCTTATTTATTTCACTAGACATCTTAATCCCAACCACTCTTTTCACTATCAAATGATTCTTCGTCTGTATCTACTTCATCTGGCATTTCTATTATCTTATCGTCCGATTTATCACTTTCCGAATCTTCACTGTTTGCAATAAAGTCATTCAAAGAACCAGCACTTTCCGAATCTTCGCTACGATCACTTTTACTCATATTAGAAATTCTTTCGTTCTCATCGAAATCACTACAATTCTCATCGTCTCTCAACTTAGTATTTGTATCGACTTCATAACGCGTTACGGAACGTTTTACACGTTTAGGAAACAAACGATTATGCTCCTCAACATTACTAACTGTTAAAGAACGTTTATTTAAAACACTTTCGCTGCTTTTACTCATTTCTTTTATTGACTTTCTTTTTGTTATATCTAGGCTTATATATTCCTTTTTTTCGTTTACAAAACGTTTTACACGATAATACCAACGTGTTAATAAGCGCCGTGACTGTATTGAAAAATCCTTACGATTAAGCATTAACTTATTTAAAAACTCGTAATTGTATTCATAAAGAAAAAATACATACACAGCCATCACTGGAGATTTATCTGGTAAACAAAACTCAGCCCACGGAATTTTAGAATCCTGTAAACCTAAGTAAGCCTTGCATATAAACGATTCGAAAATTGGATACATAGGTCGAACAATACAACATTGCCGTAGATTCTTAAAACATTTACGGCTGTTTAGAAGTTTATTCGATTCACTTACCATCAAACAATTAAATTTAGTTGTTAAACTAAGTCTAGACAATTCACCGACTGATAAGTACGGAAACAAATAGTCGTGCAACAAGTCAAGACTTGTAAAAGTATTTTGAAAACACGCCGTCTTTAATATTATTATTTTTTTTACTATCAATTTCTGCAACTGCTGTTGCTGTTGAAAATAAAGGATTGAACCTATTATAGTCAAATTTAGTTTTTTGCTTATGACACTTCACACACAAAGCCTGTAAATTAGAACGACGGTCCGGATTGTTTACATTATTGCCCATACAAAATTCCGTTATATGATCTACCTCGAATGTATCGTCCAACACCGTATTGCATTTATTACACTTAAAACCTTGGTCACTTGCTACCATCACTTTTTCCGAGGAACTTAAATCGCGACGTAAATTATTACGAACCGTATAATGATGCCAATTCCTTTGCTGCAATTCCGTGCCATGTTTAGTTACCAAAATTGAAACACCTTCTACCTCATAAAAAACGTCCTCTAATTGCTTCACAATATGTAATGCATGTTCCGGATACAAGGCCCAGATATAAAATTGGTCCACTTTGATATTCAAGACATTTAAAACGTTATTAAGATGCAGATAACGTTGTCTACCATATCGTATCATTGTTTATTCCACTCCTATAAAAACTAATATCGACCACTATATACATAAGCAAATGTATACATTAATATACTAACATGTCAGCAGTTTACGATACCTTTTCAGCTGAAGATGTTGGTTTCCTTTATGACCCACTAACGAAAAAAGCAATATTAGATAGACTTGATGAACAAATTGCAGATGTCGAAAATTCGTTCACAGCAGCAGAACAAAAGACGGGAAGTATAAGCGCGCTCAAAACAAGTGCAAAAGGAAACGAAATTATTGACAATGCTAGTGAAATCTTTAAAACTAGCATGATGAAAATATTGTTCAAAAAAGGTAATAATGGTAACATTTTTGAAGTTATGGAAACAAATAAAAAAATCGATATTCAGGCGATAACGACTTATTTACGAAAGGTAGCAGTATTGTACTTTTTAGTTCAATTTAAAGAACATGTAGACAAATATGACGGAACTGGAAAATATTTGTCACCAGTTGTTCTATTAAATTTTCAAAACTTAACAGTAGACAATTACAATAAGCTAAAGATTACTGAAGATCAAGACTCTCTTGGTAACCAATTGGCATTCCCAGATATTTTAACTGACGGAAGCGATAAGTTTGTAGTGCAAAAATTTTCATCTGGTACATTACAAATAGAAGATAGTTCTGGAACTACTTCTGATTATAATAATTATGCATACAATACTTTTAGGCTTGCAAATGATCAATCGAACATGGCAGCTATTGACACAAAATATAAATCAGAAAATAAAACGGAACTTCCATTAATAACTAGACTAAATATAAGTTTATTATCTACTACACCAATTATAGATGCGTGGTTACAACGACTTATAACTTCAGACAAAAAAATGGTAACAAAATTAAAAGTGAATGAAATCTTAAAAAACAAAACGTTACGTTCAAGTTTTCATAAACTACATTACATCTTTGCAGATGACGTAGATGGGGAAAAGGCTATTAAGACTGGTATGATGCATCCATTATCAAATTTTTTCAATGTAACACAAGGTGCACGGGCTGTTCGATTTAGTAACATAATCAAACTTACTAGTAATGGTGCTGATGATTTTGTAAGAAATAAATTAAAAATTGCGGATACCTTTGAATACGAAGCATCCGGAGTTACACATAGAGCTGTAGTTACATATGTAAATAAAGAACGGTTAGAAGTATTTATGTTAGGACTCGATGCCGATTCTTCAAACACAATACCGGCAATATCAAGCGGCAAAAGAATAACATTTGATGGAACACAAAACTTTAGCTATTCCATACTAGTAAATAGCACTGGTAGAAATTATAAGAAATACGATGCCTATAAACTTGACTTAGACATTGGAGGCATACACCAATTTATAGCACACGGAGAAACAAAAGTTAAAGTAAGCGATATAAATAGAAAATCGTATACAGAACGAAAACTTATACGTTTTATAGATTCTAGTAATACAAATCAAAATAGATGGCCAGAATCAACGTCTTTTCATGAAACTTATGCTGTACAGTCCAGTGCAGTAGATGCACTAGAACAGTTGATTACCTTAGATACAAAAACAATAGAAAACGCCAGAACTTATAATGACACAAAAACATGGGACTCGCTTGGATCCAAAATTTCTTCGTTACACAATGATGTCATAAAACCGTTAGCCGGACAATTAAATAAATTGGATCTAGGTCAACTAAGTTCATATTACGAAGTAAACAAAACTAATGATAAATTATATGCTTTGCGATCATTGGGTCCACAGTTAAATATAGTAGATACGGCAGGCATCAAACTCGATATTGTTAGTCGCTTAGACAAGGTTTATAATTACAGCACACAGCTAGAACAGGCAAATCAACGTAAAGAATTGGTTAAGAAAATTGAAACCAAATTCATGGAAAGAGCATTTAAAGAGGAAGGAATGGCAGCAAGAATGGTTCAGCATTTACTTGATATTGTAGAATTAAAGGATGATTTATTGGACGACAACGTAACGAAAACGGTTATGTCAGCCGACGAATTAACAGCTATAAAAAAAGCGATATTAGACGTTGCTGTACCTACATTTTTAAACGTTGTTGCTACGACATCCGCAAGAAGAAGACTAACAAAGGCATTAAACAAAGCAGATGCAGATATAAAGACCAAGATAACAACAGGTGGTATAGATACTGCTATGAAAGATAAATTAGTAAAGATATTGAAAGAAAACCCACATCCAGTAAAGTTAGAAGGATTTTTGAACAAAGAATCGCAAAGCAAATTGACAAAAGCAATTCAAACTGGTAAACTTGAATGGGATTCAACTAACAACGAATGGAAAGCAGCTGGTGCTAGTAGTTCTAGCAGTTCTGGTTCTGGTTCTGGTTCTGGTTCTGGTTCTGGTTCTGGAACACCACAACCATTTAAAAAAACTCCTATTACAATAACAGTCGATCCAACTGGAAAAATAATTACTATAGGATTTTCTTCAGATGTTGATCGTAGCTCAAAAGTAGATTTACAAGACTTTAAAGTAACAACAGGAACAGGTATGATGATGTCAACACCTTCAAGAATTTTAAGTGCAACAAGAGATACAATTTACATAAAAATAACGTTAGCTAATCCACTAACTAAAGGTCAAACAGCAAAAATTGAATATACAGCAGATCCTAGCAGGAAAATAGTTGCTATAGAAGGAACCCCTGCTGTGATAACTCAACCATTAACCGATTTTAGTAAAAATATAGATACAAGCAAAATAGCAGTACCGGTGGTAACACCAGCAGCACCAACATTAACATCATTAAAAGCTGATAATACAGGTAAAAACATTAATCTTACATTTAGTAAACTCGATACTACTGTTACACCACCAGATACGGCAGACTTTGAAGTTACAGTAGATGGAACAACAGTTCCTGTCACTAAGGTAAACATGGGTGGTAAGATGATTTATTTAGTGCTTAATGGTGTTGTCATAAGAAACAATAGTACAGTTACACTTAAATATACAAAAGGTGCTAACGAAATAACATATAAAGCTTCTGGGATTACAAGTAGACCATTTGCAACGATGGCAACAGCAGTAACTGTAGATACGTCTTTGGCACCAGCAGCACCGGCGCCGGCACCGAAACCAGCACCAACATTACAATCAGCAGTAGCTGCTTCGAACGGAAAAAGCGTTAGTCTTACATTTGATAAACCACTTGATGCTACTGTACCAGATAAGACAGACTTTGAAGTTCAGGTTGCTAGCTTAGTGGCTATCGGTGCTAATAAAGTTAATGTCAAAACGGTAAACATAACTAATGAGGTTATTAATTTAGAGTTAGACGTTGCTAATGCTGTCATCTTCCAAGGTAATACAACAACTATTAAATATACACAAGGTGCTAACAAAATAACATATACAGATTCTGGGATTACAAGTAAACCGTTTCCAACGATGCCATCAGAAGAACTTGTAGATACGTCTTCGGCACCAGCAGCACCGGCACCGGCACCACCAGTAACGAAACCAGCGGCACCAAAAATTATAGAATTTGGAACCGGTTCTGATGGAAAATCCATTAGGCTTGTATTGAACACCAAAACTGAATTTGAGGTTACAAACATTAATTCAAATCAAGATTATACGAAAGACTTCACAGTTAAAGTTAATGGTAGTAAGAAGGTTATTAAAGCTGCAAGAAAGGTTAGAGGTCAATTTAATTGGGTCATTAAATTACTTGTAAAAGAAAACGAATTGATTAAAAATACTGATACCAACATAACAGTTACATATAGACCAAATAGTAGCAGAAAAATAACATGGAAAAATCCCACTATTAATAACGGAATTGAAAGTGAACCATTAAAAGCAATAATTAACAAACCAGTGACAAATACAGTACTAACAACACCGGCACCACCGGCACCAGTTGCTGCTAAATTTCAAGGTTTCGAAGCAACCAATAAAACAATCACATTAATGTTTGATAAAGAGATAGAAATAATTAACAAAAACCAACGAATTAAACTTACGAAACCTAATCGTACATTGTTTTCACCCAATGGCATTGCTGAAATTCCAATAAAATTCGCAATAAATAATAAAGAGTTAACAATAACCATTGATAATAATACAGATGAATTTGCTCTTGATAGCCAGTATACGCTAAAGACAACAAGCAGTGCAATTAAGGATAAGAGACCGGCTGTCACTACATTTGTAGCACCTATAAAAATAGAACCTGCAGAAATAAAAGAAAAGTTGAAGCCATGGGTTGCTAATGAGTATAGTAAATTAGGAGTATTCAAAGAAGAAATAAACGGAGTAAAAGTTCCGGTTACATATGATATTTTAAGTAGAGTTTTTAAAAGAACCAACCCAACAAATTGGGTAAAAGGAATGGCAACTACTGATAATAATGATAATGCAATAACATTTAAAGATAAATTTGTTGCTCAAACAAAAATAACACAAACCAATCAAAAAGGATATATATTATATTTAGTACAATCCGCTACTGCAAATAAGTTTAAACTTTATACGAAAAAGCAAAGTAAATGGCAATTAAAAAATAACAATGACAGTAGAGACAGGTATTTGGTTTACGTTCCAGACGAATTTCCAAAAAAAATACAAGATCAAATAGTTAAAATTGCAACACCTAACTATTTCAATGAACCGTCATTGGAGTTCAGTGGAGGAGAGATTTCCGATTATTCGTCGGATGAAGGATTCCAACCAATGCAGCATCGACCAAGTTACATGTCTTACCCAAGTAAAAGCGAGTCAAAAAATAATCTATATAGGTATTAATATAATATATGTATTACTAACATTTATTTTACTAGCTAGCTAACTAACCATTTTAAACTAAACTAATCTTTACTAACATTATTTTTTACAGCTATTACGCAAACAGTTACTTAATTTCAAACGTGTTGTAGTGCATCCACAGAGAGGATTTGCTTTACCTAAGATATGTTATACCGGTAAATTCAAAGGAGGCCAAGACGATTTGGTCATGGCATTATGTATGTGTATATTTTTTTGTATTGAGTTTTGTACGGAACGACTTGAAAACATCCCCTATGATATCTTCCAAGGTACTTCTTAAAGAATATAAATTTTATAAACGTTATTTGTTTTTGTTCGTATAATAATTTTATTTGTATTGTCTACGGTAATATTTGCTGCTAGATTCCCATTTCCTGTAATATAGCCAGTAATCGTCATTCCAAGTATCTGTTCATCACCTAATACATTTATTGTATAAGTATGATCTGGTTCTTCTACCATTTCTGCAACATATCCAGCATGCGTGGCAATTTTCTGTATCTCAGATGCTTTATTGTAATCGTTGTTTGATATGCTAAAGGAACCAGTGTCGATGATATTATCGTAATAATTATCTGATTTTGGTTTAAACTTTTGTATAAATTCACGAGCCATTTGTTTTTCGGTAGCATGTCCATTGGTAATAGTAGTAATATAAGTATCTGTATTAATAGTAGAGTTGTAAGTGGTAGTAATTTGCGAGTAAAGCGATGCCATGTTGGCGTAACTAGCTTTATAGAATCGTGTAGGGCATATTAATAGACTAACAATAAAGTCGTACTGTATATTGTTTGTATTATTATTAACGGTAGCAATTTTATCATAAAGAACATTGATAGCTTCTATCGGTTTGAAAGTACCGTTTTCACACATCAACTCAAATGGCATATCGATTAAATTCATTTTATTCGCTTAATCTGGTCTAACTTGGTTGTTCCAATCTATTTTGTCTTTTATCAATATACCAACTTGCATCAATTCTTGCCTGACTAGTTTAAAGGAGTATGGACAGGTCAAATTTTTAATTTTCCCGACATGCCCACAATTGACACATGTATCGTTCTTTGGTTTGTAAGGATTGTAGGTATGGCATTGACCACAAATTGACCACTTTGTTTTGTCGGACTGATCCCATAAACATTTTTGAATTTCAGATGCACCAGAAGATATGATTGCAGCCGATTCCATCTCTCCAACACGCTGTTATAGTAACGAAGTTAGCGAATTGTTTAAATTGCTGATAGAAGTTGATTTTACTTACATGACCGCCATTATTACCTCTACCAGCCGGTGGTTGCCTTGTTAAAACTGATCTAGGTCCGGTATTGTCTCTTACATGTATTTTATCATCGACCATATGCCTCAATCGTTGGTAATATATTGGGCAAATAAATAAGTTTGCTTCATGCATTAATCCTGTGACACCATCAATCAATCGTTCATTCCCAAATTCTTGAAATCCATTTGCTTTTAATAAATCTGCCATCGTGTTAATATTTTCATGGCAAAATGGAGTCGCATCTTGTATCTTACCATTCAATGCAGCAACTTTAGAAAATAACATTTCTTGTAGGTGTCCTATTGTCATTCGAGTAGGTATGGCTAAAAAAATAGGGTTAGGATTAGGGTTGGTATAACTTAGTATGTTCATTACTTACCATGTGGTGATAGTATCACATCTGGCGTCATGCCATCTCTACATGTAAAAGGCATGTCTTCTTGTGGGCATATACGAGCACATACGCCTTTTTGCGCATGACCTATATTTGTAAAAATAAGTTAGATAAAAATATCGATAAAAAAGAAATAATTAAACTTACGACTGGCAAATTTGTCACCTACGGAAACCGTTCTCATTTTCGAAGTCACTATTGTAATTTTTTCAGATTTCTCTCCTTCTTTTTTACGACGTCTTTTTCCTACGCCAACAATGACACGTTCTACTACACCATGTTTATCTCTGGCAACAGAACTATTGTCTTTGTATTCTGGTATATTATGTATAGCAACACTACCGGCTACAACGGATTGCATGCCTCCGATTTGAAGATCTGGATCTATGTGTTCTTTTTTCGCTAAGATGATATCGTCTGGTTCTATTTTTTTCCCCGGACTAGGCAGCCCATCATCGTCTATTTTGTTGAATTTTTTTAAATTATGTCGCCGTAGCGTGTCATCATCATGCGAATAGCTCACGACATCGGAACCAGAATAGTGAAACGTTTTCATATCCAGCATACGGAAAAGCCCACGTTCAATACTACCTTTGTTAAATACCAATGAATCCTCTTGGTTATAGCCATCTGCTGTAGCTATTGCCATAATGACATTACAGCCACTGGCTTGTGGCATTCCTTCCATACTTCCTAAGGATGAGTTACATAATGCCTTTTGCCCATTAAGTAAATAATGTGCTCTACTGTAGTTTAATTCATGGTAATTTTCTGGCATTTCCGATTGTGACTGCTTTTGCATCGCGCATTGATATGTTAAGCTATAATATTGTTGTTGTTAGTATTGTAAAAGATAAAAATAGATACCAGTGTTACTTACCGAGGACCTTGGTTGTGCTCGCAATATGGATTATTAGCCAAGGCATTCATGCTAAGCATTAAACTTGGATGAAGTTCGACGTGCGTGGTATCATTTGTTAGTGATTGAAAATTGGTCGCGACTAACATTTCGTTTTCTTCAGATGAATCGATAAATTCAATAATGCCATTGTTTAATAAATAAAAGAAATCCAAGTGTTCTGATTCCAATGTAAATGATGGGCAACGTCTTAACAATTCATACAAATTTTTCAAATGAAACAATGGTCTTAGAATACGACCACAATCACTACGAATGTACAAATTATTTTGCTTTTTATGAACACTAACACCTTTGTCGATAATGCTGATCCGTCTATATTGCCGTAACATTTCAGCCACTTCATCAATATTATCGTTTTGTCCATACATAAAACCATTGATGAATATTAAATTTTTATTTGTCGCCAAGTCAATATCTGAAAGTATATTTTTTTCGTCCAGTATTTGTTTAATGACAGTGCCTGCAAACTCAATGCTGACAGTAGTCAACGTTGCCATGTGTTTGCTACAACCACATTGTTTCCCTTCTTGAGTATCGAATGCGCATAGATAACCATACGTATCGGATCGCACCTCTCGTTGCCCTACAATAGCACGTTTTTCGTCACCAGAACGTAGTCTACGTGATTGACTTAAAATACTAGAGAAGTTATAGTTACTCCTTTGTTGCGACACTCCAGTTCGTATGCCTTGATTTCCATTCGTGTTAGGAAAATTACCAGTTTGCAGTGAATAAAAAAAAGCCTCTGTCACTACCCTGTTATCTAAGGCACGATGGACTCCAGTTATCAAAGGTTTGTTTGGGTATTTTTCAATAAAGTTTAGCATCCGTTTTTTAAACGAGTTCAAGACCCTGAATAACGATTTTCTCAATACCATCAACAATAATTCACTTGGCATTTCGACTCGTTTATAATGTAAATGATCCCTATCCCAAAAGTTTTTTTTGTCGTTTATTAGCAAATTGCACATGTATGTAAATTGCATCAATGACAATTTGGATTCCATATTTGGAAACAATATGTGTGGCAAATCACTACTATCGTTCAAAGTTGGGAAACATTTTTTTATTTCAGCAACACGTTCTGCTTGTGCTTGGTTGTCAATTGCTAATTTAGTTTTGATAAGATCACTGTTAAGAATATAACTATCGTCGATGCAAAATTCACTTAAAACAATTGCCGCGAAACATTTTGCATATTTCGTGTTTAGATACAAATTATTTGTTGCTTCATCTTTTTCCAACCACCAACGACAAATGTTTTTCTCAGATACATACTCTGCACGGCGATTGTTTATTTGAATCATACGATTCACTTTTCGTTGTTGTACCACGATCGTTTTTTCAGAACCATTTAAAATAAAAAAACCTTCGTCAGCTAAATTTTTAGCGGTTCTAGGCCTAGTTAGACAACTACCGACCATAATTGGTAAATAACACAACAACAAGTCTCGTACTTCTTCCACTTTGTCGTTGAATTTTAAGCAAATGGTTAAATAGACTGGTGATACCAAACTACATTTTAACAATCTAGCCAAGCTATCGGATACTTTAACATGTGATGGAATATGCACGTCAATATCGTTGTTTAATAGTATACATTTTCGTATCTCTACGTTTTTACAGTGTACATTCAATTTAGAACAATTATCAACACCAGTTGATGCAGAGATATTAAAGTTTTTATATATTTCTTGTTGAAACTCACGTGATACAAAGGCATCAAAAGAACTAATATTTTGTTCGTTAGAACCACTTTGTTTTAAAAATGATTCTGCTATGGACCACCTATTATTCACGGTCGGCCAATTCATTGATTTTACTTTTTTCCACTATATCTTGACCAAGTATTCAACGTAGAATGGGATGCAAAGTTAGTATTAATATCCAAGCGAAAGGAAAATCCCCAGATTTGGAATCAAAAAAAAATTTAGATTTAAAACCAGATGCCGAATCTAGTGACGAATCCTATGACTATGAATTGACATCACCAGATAATATACTATTAGACAAAAAAGGTTTAGAAGTTAAATAATTTAAAAAGGACTTATTTTTATGACATCTTTATGTTTTAAATGATTTTCTATCCTTACTAATTTATAATAAAAATCCATTCCTTCGTACCATTTTGCCAACATATACTTCTCATTCGTAGTTCTTCTTCTATACAAATACTCAGTTACAATGTCTGCTTTCGTTTTTTCAGTTTTATTACTTCTATCAATCATTGCTGTATTGTCATCCGATTTTAATATATCGTTATGATTCAAAACATGTTGAACATCATATAATAAACCAGATTGTCTGTGAATGGCATCTCGTTGTGAATGTAATGCAAGTTTAAAACAATAGACACTATGGCAATATATAATTACCCGACGTGGTGGTTCATCTGTCATAAAATTTAATTGATTGAAACGTACTCTGGCGTCATTGGTATCTATACCACAGCATTGGCATGTATTTGTACATATCATTGTGGCTCGAAACGTAGTAGTTGGACCTAAAATAATTTCGTTATACCAGTACATCAACAGTTCACGAAACTCTTTATTTACTATTAACAATTTCAAAAACCAAATTTTCCCGTCGGATAACGACCCAAAATCAATATACCCAGTACAAAGAATTAATCGCCAAATATCTGTAGG